>ERZ833822.97-NODE-97-length-103633-cov-6.620808_pt1 | contig 103633 bp, 77 predicted proteins | sample MGYA00519913_ERZ833822 | MGnify/ENA primary metagenome ERZ833822 (study PRJEB31850, sample SAMEA3708746) | human gut metagenome | biome: human gut; feature: human-associated habitat; material: faeces | place: China | collected 2014 ... | reverse complement strand
AAACCTTATAGATACCTTATAGAAACCTTATATGAACCTTATATATAATAAGGTTTATAAAGTGTAGATATTGTTTATTCAAAATATTATTACTACTATTGTACCGGTATTCATCAATTATTCATTTTTAAATCAGTATTGACATGGACATAACCTCTCCTCTATTTTTAGCCTTACTTGCAAACGGCCCGGTTAAAGCCGACGGGTATACTTATTTCTTATACGGGGGAAAAGCCCGGAAATGCAAATCCAGCCGGGGACCCAGAAAGTCCAGAACAGAGGGAGAGAAACAAACCACGGACCGATTCACGGAAGTCCGCAAAATGTGGAAAATTTACAAACGGGCTATCGGGGACTTACCAATATGGCGAATCGCGGCCCGAGAGAGAGGGGTTTCCAAGAGCGACTCTTTATTCCATTCAACCAATGGAGGATGCCTACTCCCGGGCAAAGGAGTATGGGCATTCAAAACTTTCCGTTTTTCCATGGGAACCCTAGAAGCTCCCGTCATCACCAATTCGGAACGTAACGGGTGGACGGTCACCTTGAACTGGGAAAACGGTATCGATTGCCCGAAAGCAAGCGCCTCGGATCAAGTGTTCGTGGGATATTTCTACGACACGCTACGACGTTCACCCTGTCTACTTCGTGACATACCCGCCCGCAGGGGCGACGAAAGCGTAACTATAGAAATCCCCTCCGGGGACCAACCGGAAGGGACACCACTACATCTTTATTTATTTTTTGGAGACAGCGAACTCGCCCGATTTTCACCCAGCGAGTACACCCAAGTATAAAATCTACCGAGAGAACAACAGTTCCCGGTATTTCGGCAACGGCCAGATCTCGTCGTCCACGAGCAATTCCAGCTTATCCACGTGATAACGGATCTTCTCCAGATAAGGACGGACTTTTTCCGTGTATTCCTCGGCCCGCACCACTTCATCGGCAATCGCATTGGCCTGCTTGCGAGCTTCCGTCATATCGGACACCATCGTCTGGATCTCCCGGATATGATAGGAAATCGTGCGGATAGTCTCGATTTGCACGTCGGCCACGGACTCGTAGTCCGGCAGGATATTCTTCAAAGCGGTCACATTCGTCAACAGCGTGTTCTGGTAGGTGATCGCCGTCGGGATAATATGATTCAACACGAGATCCCCCAAAACACGGGATTCAATCTGCAACTTCTTCAAATAAATTTCATTCTTGATCTCGAAACGCGCTTCTAGCTCCCGTTCACTCAATATCCCGTTGTCCACGAACAATCGCTTGGCCTTCTCCGAGCAATAAGCCTTTAAAGCCGGGATACAATCCACCTCCGTGGACAATCCCCGACGGGCAGCCTCTTCCCTCCATTCCTTGCTGTAACCGTTCCCCTCGAAACGTACGGGTTTGGACTCGATGATGTATTTACGCAATATCTGGAAAATCGCCTCATCTTTCTTAACGCCTTTCTCGATTAAAGCATCCGTTTCCTTTTTAAAAGCGATCAACTGCTCGGCAACAGCGGCATTTAACGCGATCATCGGTCCTCCACAATTGGCTGACGACCCCACTGCACGAAATTCAAAACGATTTCCGGTAAACGCAAAAGGAGACGTACGATTTCGGTCCGTGTTATCCAGCATGATCTCCGGAATTTTACCCACGTTCAACTTCAACTCGGTCTTCTCGTCCGGGCTCATCTTCCGATCGCTCACCTTCTCCACCAACTCATCAAGCATTCCCGACAAGTAATTCCCCAAAAACACCGACATGATTACCGGAGGAGCCTCGTCTCCTCCCAGTCGGGCCTCGTTTCCTTGAGAGACGATCGATGCTTTCAGTAAATCACCATGTTCATACACGGCCTTAATTGTCGATACCAGAAAGATCAAGAACTGCATATTCGACTTCGGATTCTTACCCGGAGACAATAGGTTCACTCCCGTGTTCGTCAACAACGACCAGTTATTGTGTTTACCCGAACCGTTCACCCCCTTGTAAGGTTTCTCGTGCAACAACACCCGAAAATTATGACGACGGGCCACTTTTTTCATGGTGGACATCAACAACTGATTATGATCGACAGCCAGATTCGCCTCTTCAAAAATAGGGGCACATTCGAATTGATTCGGGGCCACCTCGTTATGGCGGGTCTTGATCGGAATTCCCAGGCAATGACACTCGTATTCCAGTTCTTCCATGAAAGCCGTAACCCGTGCCGGGATGGAACCGAAATATTGATCCTCCAGCTGTTGATCCTTCGCGGAAGAATGGCCCATGAGCGTGCGACCACATAATTTCAGGTCGGGACGGGCATTATACAAAGCCTCATCCACCAGAAAATATTCCTGCTCCCATCCCAGCGTGGCAATCACTCGCTGCACGTCTTTATCAAAATACTGGCAAATATCCACCGCCGCCCGATCGATCATGGCCAATGACTTTAGCATAGGAGTCTTGAAATCAAGCGCTTCCCCCGTGTAGGCCACGAATACCGTGGGAATACACAACGTGCGGTTATTAATAAAAGCCGGGGAAGCCGGGTCCCAGGCCGTGTAACCGCGAGCCTCGAACGTGTTGCGAATCCCCCCGTTCGGGAAACTGGATGCATCAGGTTCTTGCTGGACAAGTAGTCGCCCGTCAAATGATTCGATCACGTCACCATCCGGCAACAAATCAATAAAAGAATCATGTTTCTCCGCCGTGGCACCATTCAAGGGATGAAACCAATGCGTGTAGTGGGTAACTCCCCGTTCAACAGCCCAAGCCTTCATCGCGGCAGCCACTTGATCAGCCAACCCTCGATCGATAGCCAATCCTTCAGACATTGCCTTTTCCAGCTTTTTATAGGCTTCGATGGAAAGATAGTGACGCATTTTATCCATTGAAAACACGTTTTCTCCAAACACGACAGAACACCTGGGACGTTCCCCGCACTCCACGGGTTTACGACGGGCAATCTCTTGTAAAGCTAAGAATCTAAATTTTGCCATAAATTTGTATTTTTAAAGTAAGCCCTATATTTTCAGGGGTCAAATATATAAAATATTATTCATTTTCAATATACACCCCTATATTTTCAATACAAATCCTTCAAAAAACTCAATTTCACAAGACACACCCCCATAAAACATACCCACGATTATTTATATTCAAAACATGATTGCTTCGAAGGAAGATGAAGGTTCCACCTTTTGGTTCATCTTGCCGTATGTTCCACTGAAATAAATTTTATTACCTTTGGGGAATAAAGAAAACGATTAATCATGAAGAAAATTGCCGCCATTCACGACCTGTCTGGCTACGGAAGAGCTTCATTAACCGTGGCCATCCCCATACTTACACACATGGGATTCCAGGTTTGCCCCCTTCCCACTGCCATACTATCCGCCCATAGCGAATACAAGGATTTCCGCTCGCTGGATCTGACCGATTACATGGAAAGTTTCATCTCTCACTGGAAAGAGTTACAACTCCAATTTGACGCCATTTACACGGGCTACTTGGCCTCCGTGAAACAGATGAGCATCGTTAGTGATTTCTTCGCACATTTCAAGAATGACCAAAATTTCATTCTCGTCGATCCCGTACTGGGAGACCACGGGGAATTATATTCCAGCATGACACCCGACATGGTGGAAGGAATGCGGAAACTCTGTTCCCAAGCCAAGGTGATCACCCCGAACTTGACGGAAGCAGCCTTTCTGCTCGGGTGCAACCCGCAGCAGGAGATTTCCGTGGAAACCGCTGTACAATGGTGCAAACAATTGAGCGAACTCGGTCCGGAACACGTGATTATTACCTCCGCTCCCGGGAGTAATGCTCAAAACGTGGCCACCCTCGCTTATAACCGCTTGGATCACCGGACCTGGCGAGTATTATGTGACTACATCCCGGCCTCATATCCCGGCACGGGCGACGCTTTCGCCAGCGTGATCACGGGATGCATGCTCAATGGCGACAGTCTCCCTGAAGCCCTCGACCGAGCCGTACACTTTATCAACATGGGAATTAAAGCTACCTTCGGCTACACTCATAATCCCCTTGACGGCATGAACCAAGAAAAAGTACTCCACTACCTCAACGAACCACTACCTTATTACAAGTATGAACTCGTAGAAAATTGAAAATAATATTTAAAATTATTACATGATTAAAGCTATTATCATCGATCTGGACGGAACCACTCTTCCTCGCAACTGGCACCAGATAAGCGAGGAAAACCGGGTTGCCCTGGAAGAGGCGGGACAACGAGGCGTGGTTCGCATCCTAGCCACGGGACGTTCAGTGTTCTCTCTCAACAACACGCTACCCGAAGGTCTTCCGGTGGATTACATGGTATTTTCCTCCGGGGCCGGCATCATGCACTGGGATGACAAAGAGATTCTTCTCACCCGGGAATTATCGGCCGAAGAAACACGAGACATTGCTACCCATCTCTGGAAATACGATATAAATTTTACCATACAGCAAAGAATTCCCGACAACCATCATTTTTATTACCGGAATATCTCCTCTCTTCACGAAGATTTCCGACGTCGTATCGAGAATTATCCCGGTTTGGGAACTCCTATTTCTTCGACTGACGAAATTCGGGGTGGAGCAACTCAATTTCTTGTTATCCTAGATTCAGAACAACTCCAGCTACACGGGGAAATCGAACAAAAATTGTCCGACTATTCCGTCATTCGTTCCACCTCCCCGATAGACAATCAAGCCATTTGGACCGAAATTTTCGCTCCCGATGTCAATAAAGGTACGTCTTGCCAATTGCTGCTAAATCAATTGAACCTGCGTTACGAAGAGTGTGCCGGGCTAGGAAACGACTACAACGACATCGATTTCCTCAACCGCTGCGGCCATCCCTTTATTGTCTCCAACGCCCCGGAATCCTTACGGGAGCAATTTGACACGATGCCCGCCGACGAAGATAATGGACTGGCTGCATTCGTACGGCACTCGTTAAACTTGTAAAGTTCCACGACAGCCAAGCCCATTACCCGTGCTATCTATTTGAATACATAAAGAATCATCACAGGGTTCTTTTCCGCTTCTACCTGCCGGAAAAGTTGCTCCACTTTCTTCGTCAACACCACTCCTTCCTTTTTCATTTTATCCCTCATGGCTAACAATTCCTCCGGAGTATATACAGCCACTAACTTCTCGCCGTACTCACCCCATAAATCATCCGGATAAATCATATCCCCTCTCATCGCCACATCTTTAGGCATATAGAAAGCTTTCTTCATTTTCTTGTTATAGATCAACTTACCTGCTTCATAAGTGATAATAAACCAATTCTTCGTTTCATATATTTCATCTTTCGAGAAATATCCTTTTTCTTTTTCCAAACGTGCCACACAAGTGAGATAATCTTTCTGTCCCGGGTCAAAATTATCCGGCACGGAACGATGAACCTTGGTCACGAAACGAGGTTGCAATTTATGCCCGTCATATTCGAAAATCGTATCACACAACGGGGTCACAAAAGAAATTCGCCCATCATAAATCGTTATCGGGTGGCGGGAGAAATCAACCACTCCCATCGGGAAACGGACATGATGAGGACGCAAAGTGTCAAATTTCGTGAACTTTTTATCCGAAATAAAATAACAGAGTTTGCTCTTACTACACGCGATATACCCCAAATAACGATCTTTTTCCAAGGGATACACCCCCCGCACATAATGCATGTATTCCTCACATGCACCATCTCCCTTAAAATCGCCTTCAAAATTATAGGTCACGTATCGTTTCCTCAAAAAACCATCATACACCCCGATCTCCCGCTCCAACGGATCCACGCGAACCCAACCGACCATCCCATACTGTTCCTTGCCTCCTCCTTGACTACCGATTTGCCGCAAAAATTTTCCGGAAATATCAAACAATAAAATATTCTCCAATTGACCTCGTATTCCCCTAACCACAACCAAATCATCGTAAACGGCCAAACTCTGGATTTCCACGGCATTCCGAGCATCCATCTTCAAAGGTACGGCTTCCCACGACTTGATAAAACTATTCCACTCTTTCGCATCGTTCAATTCAATCACATTGTGTTTATCTAAAATAACCGGTTGATTTTGGGCATACACACTACCTACCCACAAAACCAGAAAAAGGAAAAAATAAATTCTCATCTCTTTACATTTCATTTGTTCAATACTTTTTCAATTCGCGAACTCAACATGGCGTACACTTTCCGGACGGCCCCGGCCTCGTGCTGCCCGGCCAACGCTTTCAACCGTTCACCAAGTTCCTGTAACTTCCATTTCACGACAGGAACAGAAGCATCAGCCACACTCTCCAACAAAGTGTTTACACACACCACCTGCATATCCATCCGGGAAAAAGACACTTCACTATCTGCCTTAAAATCACAGAACAACATGGAGAATAAATCCTTAAAAAACATATCCGCCGTGTAGATGTTCTCCAAGCATGCTTGTTCCATATCCAGCATACGTTTCAAAACCTTCGGGGCCAATAATTTTTGAAATACCGCTGTCATTTGCCGGATGTAAATGGCCTTTATATCCCAAGAACATCCCTTGGCCAAAGGGGAAACCAATCCTTTATCACCCGCAAACAAGTACTCTCCCAATAACGCCATCGCTTCCCGCTGCTCCTCTATCGACAAGGGGGTATTTCCTCTCTTTTCTCCAAACCAGGAAACTATCTGCAATAAATATTCACCGTATTTATCAATCAGTTGCCGATTGGCCTCCATGATCGCCCTACCGGAATCATATTGTTTGTCAGAATAAACAATGCTCCCCAAAGACGTATTCAACCGGAGTAAATTATTCAAAGCGTATCCCAACGTTTTCAACGGTTCCGAAGACAAATCTCCCGCTCTAACCTCTATCCCTTGTGATACGGGAAACATGTATCCCGCTGAATATCCCTGAAACGTCTTCCATAAAGCCTCACGATCCATATAAGCATTCTTGCTCGCGGGGAACTCACGATACCCCCACTCGATTGCCAAATAGTCATACTCACCAAGTCGAGGCATAAGTTCCTTGACCGTTACCTTGTCTGATTTTTGAACGGCATAATTATACGGGTTATTATCCATAATGGAGGCCGTGTAACCACGCGCCTTCAACCAAGTCACATTTTTCACCTCTTCCGCGGTATAAGCGACGCTTCCCGCCAAGTTTTCTTTTAATCCCAACACGCTCCCCACAGCCCGCGTCATCTTGCTCCGCAAAATTTCTCCCGCCACGTCAGGATGAAACACGTCTTTCCGGATACGCTCGTCAACGGTCCCGCATTCCAGTAGATACCGCCACAACTCCTTGGGTAAAAAACCGTGTCCGATATTGACCCGACAAGACAGGATTTCTCCCGTTTTAGGATGAAACGTGTAGCCTGTTCGGATGCCGGCCTCGCTTAAATCATAGGCGATTACAGCCCGCTGTTCTTCCAACACGGTTTCCGAATCAGCCATTTTCACCCGTAAGGCATTCTTAAATCCGGCTTTTTCAAAAGCGGCATTCCACGCCAATACACCCTCTTTAATATACGGCACGAATTCGGAAGGGCAACAAGTATCGATATAAAACACAAGCGGATGGGAAGGATTCACTAATTTCCCCTTTCGATACTCTTCCCGGCTGCCTTCCGTTATCCCAAGATTCCATTTCCGAATAATCGAATCCTTCTCTGCCCGGTAAGGATTCTGGGAATAATCCAAGAACGAAATCACGTGATAGCCGAAACGCCTGTCAACAAAACGTTCCCTCATCTCCCGTTCCGGCAGTAACGTTACAACACAACCGATTTCCAACGGTAAAAAACCCCGGGGAGGAATCACGTTATCTAACAATCGTTCGGGAGAGAACCCGTACATTCGATGTATCGTAAAACTTACCCCATCCGGGAATTCATGCACACCGGTAATTCTCGCCCGGGAAACATCCTGATCCCTGACTTGCGGGGCGGCCACTTTAAACCAGTCATCTCCGGTTTTCAACATTTCAGTAACATCTATTATATACCCCTTTCCACCTGCAGAATACGCCACCACGGGATAAACAATATCTACCGGTTGCTTATTCGATTTACACAACGCCTCGTATAATTCGTTATTTTTATTTGCAACCCGCTCAGAAAACAATCGACGTTGTACATAAATCGAATGACCATCCACTTTCTGCAAATACACGACCCCCATGCTTTCCAATGGCCGGGCCACCATATCGAATCCTTTATTCACCTGAGCCCGGATCTCCAATTCCCGACCCAATAAATGTTCCGGTATCTCCATATATACCTTTGCAGAATCGCGGTAAACAGGAAAAATACCGGATATTTTTTCCATCTTCCCATGAAAAAAATCCTCAAAAGCCAATGGCTGTTTCCCGGTATTTTGACCGACACCTTTTCCTACCGTCCAACAACAGATTACCAGGCATAGCAAACACAACCTATATCTTATTTTCATACTCAATCATTAATTTTGTAAAGATTCGATACTTTCTAATAATAAGGCAACCCGCCTTTTCTCTTTTCCCTCCAAGCCTGCCATATAATTCCGTCCCTCTTCCAAAATCTTCCCCATCTCTTCCATTCCCTTCACCAATACTTGAGAAGGAACGTATTCCGTTTTTTCCAATAGAGCCTTCAACTCTTTCACGTAAGCAGACTGAATGACATAACAGGCATCCGAAACAGCAGTATTTTCCCGCCACTCCCGAAATATCCAACGATGCAATTCACCTAAATATTCATCCACGGTATAGACTTCACCCGGCATATATTCTTCCACGCGCGCTATCGTTGCCAACTTCCCGACTAACCTCTCCATCGTGGTTTGATAAAAACGATTCATCAATGTCCGCGTATCCTCCCCGAGACTTTCTCCCAAATCCTCCCGATACAACCAATCGCAAGGTGCCAACACGTACTGCCCGAGAAACGTCATAACCCTCGACATATAATCACGGCTGACCGGTTTATAAAATCTCGTCGTATTCCCCTCACATTTCAATATCCCGCCAATATCCAGCAACACATGATCCACGAACAAGGAATATTGCTGAAGCATCCCGCGAAAACGGGACTTCACGATATGATACGACTGACGATCCGTAAACTTCCACACGTCAGCCATGTTCATCAATCGCTTCAAGTTTTCTATTCCCAAAGAATTGAACTCAACATGATCATTTCCCAAATCTTCCGACTGAGCCCTGATATCCACGCCCCCCTCAAAACGTTTGGAAGAATCACGCGACTCCTGTTTCACCCATTCGTTCCATTCCTCTCCCGTCCGATCCGGTAAATAACGATACCCCCAATCTATGGCAAAACAGTCGTATTCCCCAATCCGGGCAACCCGATTTCTCAAAGGAATACGATCCCATTCCCTAGCCACATAATTGAATCGCATGTAATCCATAATGGAAGATCCCATTCCATGTTTATCCAGAAAAGCATTATCCCGAAGTTGCTCCACGGAATAGAGACTGCTACCTATAAAATTATGCTCCAATCCCAAAGTATGCCCTATTTCGTGAGAAACGACCATCTTCACAATTTCCCCAAGCAGGCTATCGGGCATGACCGTTTCCCGGGCAAGTTTATCGTTCGCACCACATTGGGCAAAATACCATTGTTGCACCAGATCCCAAACGCTACTGAATATTCCGACATGACTGGTCATGATCTCCCCGGATCTGGGGTCAACTGTCGATGGCCCATAAGCATTCCTCACCGGAGACGCTTTCCACGAAATAAAAGAATAACGGGTATCATATTCCGAAAAATCAGGATTTTCCTCCGGAGTCGGGGCCAACTCTCCGCGAATCGCATTTTTAAACCCGATCCGTTCAAACGCCTTCTGCCAAGCGTTCACCGCTTCTATAAAATAGGGCACCCAACGGGACGGTGTTTTACGATCCACGTAAAAAACAATCGGCTTCTCGGGTTCCACCAATTCTCCCCGTGAATACGCCTCCAAGTCCCGAGGGACCAACCTCCACCGTTTCACACAAGAGACCTGGGAAAAGGCAAAACGACTTTTTGAAAAATCAGTTTTTGAAAAACTAAAATATCCCACGTCACGATTCTTCTGCCGCCTTTCCAACGGCTGACGGGGCAAAAGGGCCAAGCAAACACCGATTTCCCAACTTGTCGTGTACCTATCGCCGGATCCGTTTCCCCCTCCCACGGGATATTCCTCCACGGAAAAACTCCTGCTGGAACGAATCAAGATATTCTCGGGAAATCCCTTTATTTCGCCAATACGATTCTTTTTACTCTCAACCATACCCATTTTCAATTCAAAACCGAACGGACTCAAATTGAACAAGGGATTATTCATCAACAACCGGGAAACCTCCACCAATACCGAAGAAGAAGTCTTTGCCTGCACGGGTAACACCTCGTTTAACATGAAATCTCCCCGTTGTCGGGCAACATGATGAATACCTCCTTTCCCCGGGTCCACTCCCACCCTATCACACAGAGGCACCTGCAATAACACCTCGTCACCCTCTTTTCGAAAGCAAACAATCATCGGCCCGAAAAAATCCCCGGAATACCCGTAACGTCGATCTTCATCCCTTTTCTTCACCGCAGCCGATTCCAATATCGTTGTCGTTACAAACATATCGCACCCGAGCAGAGAATCAGGTATTTCCCAAAAGATTTGTTCCCCTTGACGATAAGTGGTAAACATACCGGGAATAACCTTTAAGGAATCCTCCGACGGACGAGAATCAAAAAAAGCATCGATCTCCTGTTGGGCTATCGAATGAAAACATAGCCCAATACTAAATAACAGTATAAATTCTATTTTTTTCCACATACAACATTTACTTTTCCATCACATCCCATGATTTTATTCTTCGAAATAGACCGGATCAGAATACAACGATGCCCGGGTAGACACCCCGTCTTCTGCCGTAATCATCTGGAACAAGGTATAAAACAAACGCCATCCTTTTCGCCGATGTTCTTTATAATCCAACACATTGGAGGCACCGAAAGAGGCCGTCACCTCCATGGTATCAACTTTAATTCCCAGTTCGTTAATCTTTGTAAAGTCCGCGCCCGCGGGACGATTCATTTGCGTGAGAGCCACGGAATGCCACACACGATCCCCCTTTTCTAATCGCTGCTCTATTTCAATATCCCCGGAAAGAAGTACCGTTGAACCCGTCACTCCGGCTTGAATACTGACATTCTCATTATTCATTCCCCGGGAACATTCTACAAGGTATTCATGTGCCTTCCCGTCCGCGATCAATTCAACCACTTTCTCTTCCATCGCCGTTCCACGTCGATCGGCCCAATGCCGAACCACTAACGTCACGCTCTCCCCCGGCTTACAATCTACAACAGTTGCCGTGAAACGAATGGTAAATTTACCTCCGTCACGCGAAGCATCAAAGACCGGAGACATCAAGACCGGTGTCCAATCTTGGGGTAACGATGCATCAGGTTTAAACACAAGCCCTTTGGCGGAAACTTGTCCCATACGCATATACCATCCCTGCCCCGTCATATAATCATGAACGAACGCATTTATTCCTAACGACTTACAAGCATTTCCAGACAGTGTAGTATCCCCTTTAAGTGTAGTTTCCAAGACGTTTTGAACTCCATCTTGCTCTACAGTCCGTTCCACCCCCACGTACGCGATAACGGAACGCGCCACGGAATTATCCCGCGCTTCCCAGCTGACCACAAAACTCCGTTTTTCCCGATCTATTTGATAAGGCGGGAAAGTTTTCAACCGAGGTAAATCCATCGTGTATCCCTGAGCTTTGGAAAACAATGGTAGCACGGTACACACGAAAAGAATATATAATATTTTATTCATACACGATAAATCTATTGATACAAGAAGATGTTCCAAGAGTCTGAATCCAAGCTCTTGGAACACTCTTTTCCTGTATCTGGAAATCAATAAAACAATACGTTTTAATTCACCTTCACACTATATCCGAAGTCAACGATCTTGCCGAATCCCTTGTACTCAAGAATTTCGCTATCCGGATCAACCTCTGCAGCCGTGGTCAGTTTCATCTCTAGAATTCCCCCCTCATTTCCACCATAATCCAATGAAGCACCCAAACAATACGGGAAATCATTCCATATCCATGGAGATTCCCAATCATTCGGATCCTCGTTATACCCCGTGTTGTAAAGTGAATTCTTAAACTTCAACCCCGTTATTCTCACGTTAGGATCCTTGTACTCGTAGAGTAACGAGATTTTCGGTACCGTACGGTTAAAATCTACTTTATAAATTTTATTGCCTCCGGCAAAAAACACGGCCTTACCGTAAAGATAACAAGTTGTTACACTCACCTCATTCACACTCATCCCTCCGGGAAGATCAAACGTATACTCACCGGCACATATAGCCTCCTTAGCTTCTTCACCAAAACCGGCAGCATTCAAATCATACACGTGAATCTTCCGATCGGAAGTCGAGAAAAAGGTTGCCAGTACCCCGTACGATCCATCAACATCATAATACATATTCATATTAATCATCTCCTTGTCATCTCCAATATTATCCGGATCGAACACATTCTTAACCCGAGGATTTTCTCCGATTCTCGCAAGCTTTTTCACCGTTTTGCTTGGTTTAAAATAGTCTTCAACTCCATATTTTCGAAAGTACTGGTTATACATATACCCTTCCATAAAATCATTATAAATACCGGTTTTCAAGAAACGGTAATTTTGCTCATCATAAAGAATAAAACCTATACTTCTCAAGGGAGCTACCTTCGTAATTTTGAATTCAGAAGCATCAGCATCATTTTCCCATTTAAGCGGATAATATACAGCGTAACCGTCAGCATTCGCCATGTATAACTTCCCGTTATCAGATAATATCTCTCCCAACACCGGTTCATAAGTATAAGTTGCCAACCACTCCGGTACAAAATTTTCATCATGTTGTACCTTTTTGATATGCAACATCTCACGATAAGTCCATACCTGTTCAAACGAAATGGCATCCATCAAATACACATCTTGATCCGTTCCGACAAATACCACCGGTTTTTGCTTATTAACAATAGCTCCCTGTGGAGACCCGTACATCCAATCCGTTAACAGGTATTTGGGTGTACCACCAATAGGCAAATCTTTTCCCACATCCAATTTGTAGGCATCGGGTATAACCACCCCGCCACTTCCTTCGCCATCTACAGCCCCCAGCACGCATTTACCTTCATTATACTGAAGGACAAACCAACTACGGCTATAGGGAACAATAGGCTTCACGGTCGTTTGCTTATACCACTCGCTCCCATCTTCCCGGTGATCCTGCACCCGCAAACGAACGGACAAAGAATTCACATCCGCTGGCTGAAACAACAATTCACATACTTTTTCCTCCCCGCAAGGAATCCACTCGCTCAATCCCACATTATTCTTCTTCTCTTTTTCCCACATATATGTCAATCGAGCCTCACTCTCCTCCAAAGTTTGAGACAATTTGGGTTCTATCTTCACAGAGACAGCCTCCTTTTTATCCAACCGCACGCTCACGATTGTAGGCAAATCTATAATCAACTCATTAATATCCTGATAGTCATACGAACCTTTATCATCATAACAACCGGACAACAAAAGCCAACCAACCAGGCAAAAAACTGCTATATTTATAAATCGTTTCATGGCAATCATTTTTATTCTACTTTCTTAAATATGATCTCATTCCCCTTGTCATCCAACAAAGGCGGATTATTCTTTTTATATTCCTCGTAAGCATCATATATCTCTTTCTGGGTCTCCCTTCCCTCCGAAATATCATCTATCGTGGCTTTAAAATGATCCATCATAAAAAAGTATTTCGCATCGGAATATTCACCCCATTGATATTCATTCCAATTATTTCTCCGGATCACGTAATAAACCTCTAACGGCAACACCTCTTTGTCTTCCCGCCCCGGATCAAACTGATGCAAAGGGTTGTCCAGATCAAAACAAACGTCTGCCCGATAAGCTTTCGTTGTCGTTAAATTCTCCGGTCGTGAAACGTTCATCGTAAAAATCTGATAAATGGAGTCCTTCGGGAACACGTACGAATCGGCAAAAGAGACATTGGCCTTCAAGGAATAGGAATCATTCGGTCTTACTGTCATGCAAAAGTTTTTATCCTCCGTGAGATGATATCCTTGTAAATTCACCCTCAACGCCCACTCTTTCTCCACATTTCCTTTCACGTAATCGGAATCTCTGAAATAAACAGATAAATTTCCATAATACAGATTCAGACGGGGCGTTTCATCGTACACGTCTATATCATTCTCCTCGCACCCCATGTAAATAAAGCCCAACACAAATAACAATAAAAGAAATCTATATTTTTTCATCTCTGTCAAATTTAATTGTTATTTCCAAAAATTATCTCGTTGTCCGGTAACGGCCATTGATAGAAGTCAGCCATATTTTCCTTGACACAATAAGGGAATGTCCTATAATTATGGCGTTTATAGAAGTAGAATAATTGTCCCTCTGAAAAAAATTCCTTCCGGTATTCCCTCATGAGTTCATTAATACGTTTCGTGCGAGACGGATCATACTCGGGCCGCGTATCCAACCGATCATACGCATCATCCGCGATCACGCCATCCTCGTAAGCGATTCCTCTTGCCCACATCACCGTGTTTAATGCCTCCACACTCTTTTCCTTATCCGTTTCGCACTCCGCTATGATATAATACATTTCAGGCAAACGAATCAATGGCAATACATCTTTCCCGGCATATTTGGAATAATTGGATGTATACTTAGACTGATCATATTTCAAGCAAAGTTTATACTTTTTATCTCCATTCCCGCTCACATTCTTAAAAGCGTGAGTATTTGCCCGGATATCGTAAGTTCCTCTACTTCCGGTTTCAAATTGTTCATCAAAATTCTCTTTTGTCCGCAAGATATAATAAGTCTCGGAAAGTTGCCCCTCGGGAATCCGCGTCTTATATTTACCTTCCTCTTCCAACAACTTATCCAACTCGTAAACATTCAAACCGAAAACGTGCTCGCCAAACAATACCGGATTGGAATTATCTTCATACAAGTCGAAATAGCCGCTTTCCACCACCTCACGGGCATAGGTCAAAGCCTTGGCCTTACTTTCGACATCTCCTTTATACAAATACACTCGTGCCAGCATGGCTCTCACGGCATAAACATTCATCCGCATTTGCCGCGAACTCTCGAAAGCATTGTACTCCTTGTCATACGTGTTGGGAATCTCAAAACTCTTGTTATCTGAAACTTCCAGCAAAGAATCTGCTTCATGCAAATCTTTCAACACATACGTTATAACCTGCTCAGCCGGTAATACAGGAGTTGCTTTCTGATCAAACGATACCCTGTAAGGGATGGCCTTCCCCGTCGGATTCTCACTGTACACGGGACCGAAGAGCCTCAACAAATCAAAATGTAAGAAAGCTCGCAACCCCAAGGCTTCTCCTTTCATCAACTCGTAGTATTTTCCTGTTTTAATCACAGAGCGATTCTTGTCGATATACTTCAAAAAATTATTAATATTGCCAATTATATTATACATCGACCCGTAAATATTATCCTTCACGGACAACCATGTTTTGTTGTAATCATATATATCTTTCCACGAATACAGGTTAGGATAAAAATCATAATTTCCCGAAACCATTTCCAGATAACCATACGTCAAATTTTCGGCATACAAATTTGTTTGCCCCATTTTCAAATAAAAACCGGTCAGGACATCCTTGAAACCCGCCTCACTTTCGAACAGGTCGTCACCCGAAATAGACGTTTTGGGTTGCACATCCAGCCAATCGGAACAAGCCGTCAAACCGATCACAACTCCTAATAACAATATATATATTTTCTTTTTCATATCTCAAGATTTTAATTAGAACGCAACATTTAGAGAGAACGAAAAACGCCGTGCAAACGGGTAATCAGTTCCCCGCTCTTGCTTCACGGAAGAAAGATAAAACAGATCCTCCATGTTGAAAGCAAATTTCACGGAACTCAATCCCCAACGTTCCAAGAATTTCGTATTCGTCCGATCCATACGGTAGCTTAAGGCAATAGACGTCATTTGGAAAGTATTCTCATCCATGACAAAACGTGAAGTCGCTTTGGTTCCGGCACCGTCAATTCCCGTGTTCATTCCTTTGAACTTCGCGGTATCACCCACTTTCATCCAACGTAAATCCAACACCCGTTTATCGGCATTGCGCATCAAATCGGCATTCTCCACTTTATCAACCAACGTCTGGTTGTAAACCTGTCCACCGAATTTATACGCCATGCTCACGTCCACACCAAATCCCTTGTAAGCAAAAGAGGAATTGATATTTCCTTGCCATTTCGGCTCTGTCGTACCACAAGGGACCAAATCCACCACATCATATTCTCCGGTCATCTTGCCATTTCTTTTCAACAAGATCTCCTCCCCTGTCATCGGATCAATTCCCAGCGATTTAACGGCCCAAATACGGTTAATAGATTCACCCTCTTCATAATGCGGGAGCGGACTATCCCCCTGTTCATTATAATTTTCCTCGTTCATGTGGCGCAATGCTTCGGAGATTTTTTTCAACTTGTCCGTATTGTGAGAACCGTTGACCGAAATCGTCCAATAGGCTGATTTTGCCGTGTTTTGATAAGGAATAAAAGCAAAATTCAACTCAACACCTTTATTTTCCAAGGTACCCATATTTTCCGGATAGGAACCAAAACCCAACGAAGGAGCCAACGTCACCTGGGTCAGCGAGTTCTTGGTCAATTTCTGGAAATACTCCGCACGAGCAGTAATTCGTCCGTTTAAAAGTCCCATTTCCAATCCGATATTCCAAGTATCAGTCTGTTGCCATTTCAATTTTTCGTTCGGCATCGCTACAAGTTCCACCCCGGTTCCATCGGAAGCAAGATAGGGATAAAGCAAGGCGTTATAACTATACAACTCTCTTGACTGGTAAGGAGCAAAACCTTGCGTACCGGTAACCCCGTAAGAAGCTCTTAATACAAATTCTGAAATAAAATCCACTCGCGACATGAAGTTCTCCTTTTTCACATCCCAACGAACCCCCGCGGCCCAGAAAGGAGCAAAACGGTTATCTTTACCGAACTGGGAAGAACCGTCTAAACGGATACTGAAATCGACTGAATACTTGTAAGCATAAGAATACCCGAAACTTCCGGCCCAACCGATCAGGCGCGATGTATTCTCGGAACCGGTCATCTTTTCATCGTATTGCTTACCGAATAAAATTTCATCCATATTCTCATTCGGGAATCCGGTTACATGAGCCCCATAATTTTCATTTTTACTCTCCTGTACTGACATTCGGGCATTGGCTGTAACATAATGTACTTCCCCCAACAACTTATTATAACTCGCTGTCAAGTCAAGTGAATACTGAAAATTTTCCTGTTGCGTACGCCGGAAATCACCCCGTTTTGCAGGATCCGCAATTCCCTCGAAAGCAGTATGCTGGGCGGGTCTGAAAACATCCGTTTTACCATTCCCTTTGGAAAGAGAAAAAGAACCTATCAAACGTAAATCACTGTTAGGATTGTATTCCACGCTAAACAAATTTCTAACGGAAAAATTTGTTGCCCTGTTCTTTGTATTCAAAGTAGCATTATACATCGGGTTAGCATAATCCGTTGTACGACCGCCCGTGTAAGTAAATATCACGAAATTATCCAAACGTTTTAAAATTTCACCGTTTTCACCGTAAGGCCGTAAATAAGGATTCAACTTGGTGTATTCGCTAAAACTACCCCAAGGCGACTCGTCTCCCACGGAATTATCAACCGTGATACTATTCTTTAACAACACTTTATTAAAGCGGTATTGCAAATCCAAAGATCCGGTCATCACATCCCTCTTGCTCCCTTTCATCACACCCGGCGTATGGTTATACCCGATATACAAACGATAACGCAATGCCCGGTCACCACCTTCCAATGTTACGGTATGACGCTGTTGTACGGCAGTACGCAACGGCTTATCCAACCAATAAGTATCCACGCCTCTCTTTACCTCTCTCAATTTATCCTGATAATTTTGCAAGACATCAATACTGCCGTTCCCCTTGTACATTCCGGCCAACACCTCCGCTCTCAATTTTTCCTCCGCGTTCATCAAGTTATAATCTGACAAATCAGGAATCTCAACGCGAAAGTTTCCCCCATAAGTTACCCACAACCGGCCTTCTTTCGGCACTTTAGACTCAATGACAATCACCCCGTTTGCAGCACGAGAACCATAGATTGCCGTGGCTGCAGCATCCTTCAACAAGGTAATTGATTCCACCCGATCCGGATCCATATCAACCATCGTCTGCAAATCAATTTCAAAACCATCCATGATCAGCAACGGTTTATTGGGATAAGTATCGTATTCCCCTTGCAATGTCACCATCTCGGCCGAAGCCCCGGCATTACTGCCCCCGGGCAAGGTGGCCTGTCCCCGCATACGTAAATCGGGCAACCGATTGGGATTCGACCCGTTCAACACGTCCTCCATAATCCTAAAAGAAGGATCTATAGCGGCCAAAGCCTTCGCGATATTCGTTGTGCTGATTTTCTTTAAATCTTCCCCTTTCACGGAAACAGCCGATCCTGTAAACCCCTCTTTTCTCCGGTTAAACATACCGGTTACCACGACTTCGGACAACTCCTCTTCATCTTCTTCCATCACCACGGTCAACGGTTTCATCTCTTTTTCCAATTTTTTTATCGCGATCTCTTTATCTTTCATCCCAACGAAAGAAAAAAACAACACAACACTATCCATTTGAGGCACCTCAAGGGAAAATTTTCCATCTTTATCTGTTGCCACCCCGACGCTCGTTCCCTTCAGCAAAACCGTAACACCGGGTAAGGGCTCTTTCTTTTTATCCTGTACCAAACCGGTTATTTTAAACGACTCTTTCTCCACATCCCGCACAATCTGTTCCGCACGTTTTTGGATCACCACGACATCTCCTTGAATGTAATATCCCAAAGCCGTGTTCTCCAAGCATTTGTCTAGTACTTGCTTCACATCACTCGTTGTAATGTCCAACGTTACTTTCCCCACCTGGTTTACATCATGCTCGTTATAAACAAACGTGTACCCCATCTTTTGTTTAACCTCTTTAAAAACAGATTTCAATGTCACATTCGTAACTTTTATCGTGGCACGTTGTCCTAAAGTAGCCGCCGAAACGGATAAAAACGACATCAACAAAAAAGCAGTTGTCAATTTCATAATCAATAAAATTTTAGGTCGGACCTGCCGAAACAGTCCCTCTTCGTTGTTTTTTTTCATACCTTTGTTTCAATTTAAATTATACCAATGTGCTGCCAGGCACTTTAACATGTCGAACGTTGCCAGACGTTCGACATTTTTATTATTTCACAAAAACATTATTTCCCTCAATTTCAATCCGTATCGATCTAGTTTGCTCTATCAAATGAAGCACCTCTTTAAAACTTTCATGCCGAGGCATATCCACGGAGAAACGTTTTTCTCGTACTGACGAATTTTCAAAAAATACATTCACATTATACCAACGAGCCAACTCGTTCAAAATATCTTCCAAACGTTCATTCTCAAAAAGGAAGTACCCCTGTTTCCATGCAATATAAGGAGCAACATCCACCGCCCGTACCACCATCCCTTCACCATTCTTCCCTTTTACAGCCTGCTCTCCCGCCTTTAATACGACTTTTGCTCCCTTATCCCGAATCAAGACACGCCCGTTTACCAAGGTCGTTGCCGAAGGTAAATTCGAATAAGCCCGAACATTAAATTCCGTCCCCAGCACTTCAACCTCGTACAACCCCTCAATCTCAACCCGGAAAGGAGAAAGAGAATCTTTGGCAACTTGAAAATATAGCTCCCCGCTAGCGAATACTTTACGTTCTTTTCCTGAAAAAGTCGACGGGAAACGTAGTTTCGACTCTGCATTTAACCAAACGATCGAATTATCCGGCAATACCACCTGATACTCCCCACCCCTCGGGGTTCTGATTTCATTATAATCCACTTTTTGTAAGCGTACCGAATCTTGAGTCAAAAATAATACGCCATTCTCATTTCTCAATATATTCCCGCCCTCTCCCAAAAACAGATTATTACTATCTTTACTTAATTCTACAATTTTTCCACCGGGAAGAACCAACTCCGCAAATACCCTACCCGGCTCAACACCCCGTATGACAACCATAGGAGAATTTTCTTCATTTCTTTCCATAAACATCCAAGTTCCAAGCAATACGATCCCTAGCAATGATGCCGCAATTCCCCAATATTTCCAGAAAAACTTTCTCCTTCCATGAAGCTTTCGTTCCACTACATTCCAACTTTTTTCCCAATCGTACTCATCCAAACGTTCCATCTTCACCAATATTCTCTGCTTATTTATTAACCTGGAAAAAAGTTTTTTATTTCTATCGTCCTTCAACCATTCATCCAATTCCCTTTGCTCTCCTTCGGTCAATTCTCCTTGAAGATATTTTAAAATCAGTGTTTCTATATTAATTTGATCAAACATATTATTATATTTTTGTATATAGAACGACCGTATCGTCTTCAAGTGTGATTTAAAAATGTTTAAAATTCACTTCTTCCCCATAAATAATTATATTTTTTGGTTTTAACTCTACAAAATCATACTTTTGTTTTCTGTTAAGCGTTACGATTACTTAATATACACATTATTTCGATTTGTCAGATAATAATTTCATAATAAAGTTACATTCCAGTGATGAAAGGATATTCAAGGAGATATTCAAAAAATATTATCTCCCTGTCAGGTCATTCGCGTGGCGCTTTGTAAAGGACAACGATATTGCCGAGGATATCGTACAAGATTGTTTTTTAAACGTATGGGAAAAAAGGCTTACATTCAATGTCATTACCGAGATAAGAAGTTACCTGTACACGAGTACCCGCAACGCCTGCCTGGACTATCTAAAACATGAACAAATAAAACAAAAGCACGCAATCCATCTATTGACAACGGCATCCCAAGAGGAAGAACAGGAATATATTCTGGAAGAAGAAGTCGATGCCTTAATCCATCAGGCGATCGGAACTCTCCCCCGACAAGCACAAAAAATGGTTATTATGACATTGAACGGGGACTCGAACCTCGAAATTGCTCAAAAATTAAATGTCACCGTAAACACAGTCAAATCTACAAAATTAAAAGCATATCAGATTTTACGTAAACGCCTCCGCAATGTACAATGGCTTTTAGTGTTACTCACTTAAACTATAATTCAAGTATACGTTATATTTTATGATATATAAACCTAATTTCTTTATCATCACCGGAGGCCCCGGTGTTGGCAAAACGACCTTACTGGAAGTGTTGGCCAAACAAGGTTTCCCTTATGTTCCCGAAGTAGCCAGGAAGATTATTCGGGAACAAGTCTCCCAAAACGGAGATGCTCTCCCTTGGGCAAATATTCCCGCTTACACCCACCTCATGCTTTCCCGCTCCGTGGAATCCTTCGAACAGCACCAAAAACAGGAATCTGTTCTTTTCTTCGACCGGGGCATCCCCGACACCCTCGCTTACGCCCACCTTACCCACCAGCCTATATTACCTGAACTCCGACATACTGTTCAAGCCTTTCGCTACAATACGCAGGTATTCATCCTTCCTCCTTGGTCCGAAATCTACAAAACCGATTCCGAACGTAGGCAATCCTACCAAGAAGCCATCGAGACCTACGATATCATGTTCGCCACCTACCAACAGCTAGGTTACACCCCTATAATCGTACCTAAAGGAACCCCGGAAGAACGTGCAGAATTTGTTGTCAACGCACTAAAAAAACATACCCCTGATCGTCCACGATGATCTCGTCCATGGGAAAAACGAGCGACATCCGTTTTACAATATTTACCATCGGACGAGAGTGATTTCAGCTGACTACAAATTGTAGTCAACTCACTTCCCTTTTGAGACGAGTTTTTAATACACTCCAATACTTTCTTGTATTCGGACTATCTGTTAACACAGCTATTACACCTATAATGAAAAAGGTGTGTCGCCAAGCAACACACCTCCTAAATATAGTTCCGTCTCTTTCTCTTAAATCACTCCTTTGGCAGCAAGCAATTCCGCCATTTGTTGTTGTAGCTTCACGGCCTCCTCTCTCGCTCTCACGGCAAAATTCTCGGTCTTATCCGCAAAGATAATCCCGCGAGAAGAGTTCACGATCAACCCGCAATGAGAGTTCATACCGTATTTAGCCACCTCTTCCAAACTACCACCTTGCGCTCCCACTCCCGGAACTAGCAAGAAGTGATTCGGAACGATTTCACGGATACCGCTCAACATTTCCGCTTTCGTGGCACCCACAACGTACATCATATTCTGATCATTCCCCCACTCCTGAGATTTACGCAAAACCCGTTCATACAGTTTCACGCCATTTTCCTCGAAGAATTGAAAATCAAAAGCACCTTTATTAGAGGTCAATGCCAACAAGATCACCCATTTCCCCTCGTATTTCAGAAACGGGGTCACGGAATCCTCTCCCATGTAAGGAGCCACCGTGATAGAATCAAACTCCATCGTCTCCAAGAATGCACGGGCATACATCTCGGACGTATTCCCGATGTCCCCGCGTTTAGCATCGGCAATCAAGAAGATCTCGGGATATTTTGATTTGATGTATTTCACCGTTTTCTCCAACGTGATCCACCCGGCAACCCCATTACTCTCGTAAAACGCAATATTGGGCTTATAAGCGATCGCCACATCTGCCGTTGCATCCACGATAGCCTTATTAAACTCGTACACGGGATCCTCGGCACCCATCAGGTGTTGAGGTAATTTCTTTATATCTGAATCCAAGCCCACGCAAAGGAAGGACTTTTTCTTTTTTACCTGTTCAAATAACTCGTTATAAGTCATACCTTCTAACTTTTATCTTTTAGTTTTTAACTTTTATCTTTAAAATCCGCTTTCCTTCAATTTCTCCGTGTTCTCCTCGATCTGCAATTTCTCGATAATCTCGCCCAACTCGCCATCCATAACGGTAGCCAAGTTATAAAGCGTCAGATTGATACGATGATCTGTCACACGTCCTTGCGGATAATTGTAAGTACGAATCTTGGCGGAACGGTCACCCGTGGAAACCATTGTTTTCCGTTTCGTAGCGATCTCGTCTAAATATTTTTGATGCTCGATCGCGTAAATACGAGAACGCAACTCGGTCATTGCCTTCGCCAAATTCTTCAACTGCGACTTCTCGTCCTGACAAGTCACCACGATACCCGTGGGAATATGCGTCAAACGGATAGCGGAATACGTCGTGTTCACGGATTGTCCCCCGGGACCGGAAGAACAATAAGTATCTTTCCGAATATCTGCCGGATTCAACACTACATCCACCTCTTCTGCCTCCGGCAGTACAGCCACCGTGGCCGCGGAGGTATGAACCCGTCCTTGGGTCTCTGTCGCCGGAACACGCTGTACGCGGTGTACTCCCGACTCGTATTTCATAATCCCGTAGACACCATCTCCCGTGATGTTCGCCACGATTTCCTTGTATCCCCCGGAAGTTCCTTCACTATAATTAGTTATTTCTATCTTCCAACGTTTGGACTCGCAGAATTTCGTATACATACGGAACAAATCCCCCGCGAAAAGACTAGCCTCGTCTCCCCCGGTTCCGGCACGAATTTCAAGAATCACGTTCTTTGAATCCTCCGGATCAGCAGGTACCAACAACATCTTCACCTTCGACTCCAATTCGGGAATCTTGGCATCCAGCTCCTCGATCTCCATCTCTGCCATCTCTTTCAGTTCCTTATCGGTCTCCGTGTTCAGTATTTCCTGCGCCTCATCATAAGAACTCACCGCACGTTTCAACTCGTCCCCCGCCTCCACGATCTGTTCCAGATCACGATACTCTTTATTCAACTTCACAAAACGATTCATGTCCTGTATCACCTCCGGGTCGGTTATCAACTGCCCGATCTCACGGAAACGAATATAAAATGTCTCTAATTTCTCTAATAGGGAATTGTCGCTCATATATATATCTAAATTATAATCGAACGCGAATTTAATAAATTATTAATAGCTTTCAAAAGGATTCTATTCCACATGAAAAGGGGCAGCCCGATAAACGAACCACCCCAGATCAATTTCAGACGTCATACTCTGAACACAAACTAGAAAACATACACTATAGTTTGTCCTTCAACGCGTTGTTTAATTTGATAAGAAGAGCTTGATAATGTACTTTAGCGTTTCCGGACATTCCTCCTATTTTACTTCTTAATAAATTTCGGGATTTCACGGCCATATCCTGCAAATAGGCCTTGGAATCGTCAATCGCAGTCGTGGCAACTGTTCGCTGCCAACCGTAACCGGGAGTCCCGAACTGATTGGCAACCATGTTTGAAGCCACGTATCCCCGGCCATATTCCTCATCAACCGCACGAAACTGATCGGCAAACCGACTGATCAAACCACTCTCGTCCAAACCGTAAGCCACGATCTCATCAACCGAAGGAGCAAAACCGAAAGGAGAGGCACTTTTCTTAGCACCGCCGTCACTCAATGACGCACAAACCATATCCACCATCGTGTTTTGCAGAATCTTATCCCCCTCTGTCAACGCTTTCCCTTGCAACAAGTTACTCCACGTGCCATTATACAAATCCGTCATAAACTCATTAATCGAATAGGGAGAAGAAGCCACGTGAGAAGAAAGGATTACGTTACCGATCAATCCCTGAATATCCCCAGCCACTTTACTCCGGACAATCGCACTTCCGTCGACACTTAACGGAAAATGTTCTTTCAGTTCCGCGTTATTCAACCAATCCATAGATTTGAATTGCTTTAATACCCATGCCATTGATGCTTTTTGACGTGCTTTCGGCACTGCCTCGTAACGCTTACCCGGGGTACCTTCTTTTACTTCTGTCAGATAGATTCCACCGATGTTATACATCACGTTCCGCAGATAACGGTAATATTGCGTCATAATCTGTCCATACAGCGCTTGACGATGAGAATAATCCGGATCATCATTGATCCATCCTTGCAAGTTGGAAAGAATATACTTCAGATTCTTCACGCCATACTCGCTGGCTTTCATCGGATCATCCCCCAAATCTTCCTCAATAGCACTCGGGTCATAACGACTCTGTATCTGTTGGCGCCCATAGCGATAAATTGGATCTCCCGCATGTTCGTCGACCCATTGTTCCACGATAGGTTGTTCTTCCCACTCGTCTCTCGTTCCGGGAATAAACTTATAATTCCATTTAATCAAAAATTCGTCATAAACACCCAAATTCGGGGGCGTCAATTTCACGCCCTCATCCCCAGGTTGCGCCACATAATTGAAACGAGCGTAGTCCATAATACAAGGTGTCGTCCCGTATTTTTGAGTAAACGATACAGAACGCAACGAATCAACCGGAAAGGCTGCCGAAGAGGCCATGTTGTGCATGAATCCCAAACAATGTCCCACTTCGTGCGCCACCACGTAAATCAAAGACGCTTTCACCACGTCATCCGGTAATTTCTTACCTCTCACGGAAGGATCAAGTTGTGAGGTCTGCACGAAACGCCAGTTGTTGATCAACTGGATGATGTTACCGTAAACCAGCACGGATGCGTTAATAATCTCACCCGTCGTCGGGTCTGTCCAAGACGGTCCCATCGCATTAGCAGTGGAATTGGCCACGTAACGAATACAGGAATATTTCAAGTTATCCGGGTCAAAATCGGGATCATCCTTCGGGAAATCCTTGGCAACCATCACGTTTTTAAAACCGATTTTCTCAAAAGCGGCATTCCAGGTAGTCACCGCCTGACGAATCGGTTCTTTCCACAATTCCGGGAAAGCGTCATCCACGTAGAACACGATCTGTTTCACGGGCTCCACCAGTTCACCCCGCTTGTAAGCCTCCACGTCTTTCGGTTCCAGTCTCCAGCGATGAGCCACGGAATAACTCCCAATTTCATCCTCCTTCGTGATAGAAAGACGGGTTTTCGTACTGTTGAAAATCCCCACGCGGGAATCCGAGATTCGGGGAATCATCTTATCTTCCGGCAAAAGCAAAATCGAACGGGTCACCGTGGCCGTAAAAGGATAATCATCCATCAATTTCATCATACCCATCACGTTCAATGACACCCCGTAAGACATCACAGTCTTCACACTCAAGTTATCATCGAAAGCCTTGATCTCATCCAAGTAAGACGCCTCTTTTTTAAAAGAAGAAGAGATTTTCACCATTCCCCCCATCATGGCATCCGCAAAAAAACTCAAATCTTTCACGTTCGTAGTGAACAGCGTGGTCATGTCAATCACCACGGCGGTACTATCCGGGTTATACGCCTTGACGTCATAAGCATACAGGATCGGGTCACCGTACACGTTATTCATCGCCTTCTGCAAATTATCGGTCGTCACGCCCGTTGACACGTAACGTAGGAAAATAGAGCTATCCCGTTTCGTGAACTTCAAATGCAAGGGATTATTCGCCTTGTAACCAATGTCACAAAATTCCGGAGAGGTCACGTTCGTCACGGTTGACGCCAGCAATATTTCACGATCCATATACTTCAAAGGTATCTCGAAATACAATTTGCTACCTACTTTATGCAACGTGATAAAATCACTTTTTGAAGTCTCCACGTTCTTCCCCTTTAACAACTTCTCGTAGGGACTTACTTTCTTGGGGGGCGGCAGGGTTGCCGTGGCGGTTCCTTTTTTCTTTTTCTTCTTACTCGCCGCATACAAGTCTGACGACAACGGCAAGACAATAATCATTGCCAACAATACAATCATCCATTTTTTCATACATACTGTTTTAAATAATTCGTGTTTCATAAAACATCTTTTTCAATTAAAAAAAGATGCCACCTTCTCCTTCAAGGCCTCACCTCTCAAGTCCATGGCCACGATCCGACCTTCTTTATCCAACAAATACATTTTCGGAATTCCCGTCACGTTGTAAATCTTCGCCACCGGACATTCCCATCCCTTTAAAGAAGAAACGTGTATCCAAGGTAAGTCATGCTTTTCAATGGCATTCACCCACGCATCCTTCTTGTCATCCAGTGACACTCCGTATATCTCGAATCCTTTGTCCTTATATTGCTCATAAACAGCTTTCACATTCGGCACTTCCGCCAAACACGGCCCACACCAAGATGCCCAGAAATCCAGTAACACGTACTTACCTCTCAAGGAAGATAACTTAATATGTTTTCCATCCGGAGCCACTAAATCAATATCGGGGGCTATTCCCCCCACGTTGATCGAGCGCAAACTTGCCATTTTTTCCTTGAGTAACTGTCCCGGATAAGAGGCTTTCACTTCCGGGGTCAGGTTGTTATAGTAGCGCTCCACGTCTTCAAAAGGATATTCCCTAGCAATGAAGTCCCCGATCACATACGTGATCGCCAAGGTATTACTGTTCGAATCCACGAAATTCTTGATTCTTTCATCAACCGCTTTTTTCATCATCTCCACCGCTTTATACGTGGAATCCAGTTTCACGGAATCATCTTTTACCTGTACCATCGCAAACATACCGGCCAATCCAATCATACTCTTTCCCATGGCAAGATCCCGAGCTGTACGAAAAATTTCCTGCTCATGACTTCCCTTAATGGTCACCTTGTAAGAATCGATAAGCTCCCCATTTTTATTCGTCATCTGCGTGGCCATGACCTCTATCGGTTCCCCCTCAAGCAATATCTCCTGTTCATCCTTTCCAAGTGCCAGTATACGTTTATCCACTTGCGAGATATCCCCCATCATCTTAAACTGATTATCTTTCACAACCGCAGAATCTATAATCTGGAACTGTTTTTCCCCGATTTCCTTTTTCAGATACACGACCTTTCCATTCCCGTTCTCCCATGTTCCCGAAATCGTGTAAGTCTTTTCCCGGTTACATCCCATAACGAACAAAAGCACGGTACATAACCCATAACATACATTTTTTATCATACTTCTATCTTTTTAATATAACATCATTGCTCACCCTGTTAAAACAATTTCCACATCATTTCATCCCAATTTTCGCACGAAGATCATTTATTCTCTGGTGATATTCATCATCAATCTGAACCTGAGCCTTCTCATCTTTAAACATTTTCTTCATATCTACCAGCCGAAGTTTATAACGCTCATCAAACTTCTTCGCACATTCCTCACTCTTTTTCTTATTCCCCAAACGATAATACCCGATAGCTAAAATATCGTAAGCATTTTCAGTAAAAAGGGTAACTTTACCATTACTTTTTTCATCTGCAATATTCTGTTTCTCTTGCATGATTGCCAAGTACTTCCGGATAATCTCTTTTTGAGTTTTAACATCAGCATATTCAATGATGTATTTGTACATATCCGGTCGGAAAGAATACTCGTCTCTTGTAGCCTGTAAAATCTTATCAGCCTCTAGAATCGCATCAAGAGCTACAATATCTCCATTCATTCGTATATCATTAATAGCAAGCTTGGCATTCAATTCACCAAAACCTTTCACAGATGCTCCCTGCAATAATTTTTTCAACTTTTCTTCTTTCATTTTCATCGAGGCCAAAGTGTCCGCATTAGTATGCGCAAGCGTTACATTCACGATCTCGCGCACGGCATCCGACATAGCCCTCTGTAAACGAGTTTCAATATCATACCGATTTATTTTAAGCCTATATTGGAGCTTATCCAGATTTTTAAGAACATACCCGTACTGCGTAGAATAAGCATCGTTTAAATAAGGTAAATACAATTCCAGCAACTCTTTATTCATCAATGAGTCCAACGGCATAGATTCAATATAGTCTCTCACGACTTTCTCTTTTGTACCTTGATCATACGCCACGTCAAGAGCTTTACAATAATCCTTGATCAATTCCAAAGAACGTTCACCCGCCTCGTACCTTTTTTGAAATACAGCTAACGTCTTTCCATCCAACCCGTCCTGCAAAGCCGTAATAAGAGCATCCGGTTCCGTGTATCCCACAACTTTATGAACGATACTTTCATCGACAGGATTGATCACCAACATCGTCGGGAATCCCGGAATATTATCCTTGTACTTCTTGTACAGCATAATCCCCTCTCCCTTTTCCATATCGTACTTGCAACACACAAAGTTAGAATTCAAAAACTCCCCGACTTTCGGTTGCGGGAACACGTTTTGTGCCAATCCCTTACATGGACCACACCAAGAGGTGTAACAATCCATAAAAATCATCCGATTCTCCTTCACAGCCTTTGATTTTACTGCATTCCATGATTCGTTTTCCATAAAGACTGTTTGAGAGTACGTGAGGCCTGTTATAAACAGGCTCACGCATAAAATAAATATTTTTTTCACGTTATATGATTTATTAGTGTATATTATTCTCCTAATTCAGGAATTTCCCAATTCAAATATTTTTTACAGTACTCCTTAACAAGTCTCTCATTTACAATAACATTTGAACTTTTGGCTCGTATATCAGCCTTCTCATCGGCCGATGCATACATAATATAGCCAACATAATCAGCAAAAGCGTCTAAACACTCCGCAACATCATACCATTTACTTATATAAACGTAATATCCTGTTTGAGTTGTCTCATCATCGTATCCATCATACAAAGTAGCTACTTTCAAAACACCCGCTCCAACTAGACCTGCAGCATAAGGATCTGAACCATCACTCCAAGCATCTTCATGGTTACCTATAATATAATCATTATAAAAATAACCAAACCAGTTTCCCCACGCTGTTTGATTATTCTTATCAAACTCATCCGGATTTGGCAAATTCTTTAAAGCCTCATAAAAAATCAAAGATGTCCATTCACGTTTTAAAAGATCCTTATCCGTTTTGTCAAATTCTGGTCCAACCGGAGCCAATAATAAATAACGACTACCATTCCAACCGTAACCGGGCTCCTCATATTCTGTCGATAGGTCTGGAAAATCTTCCAATGAAGAATATTCCAAGTAATCATCATCTAAAGTCGAAGAAAAGAATATTCGACCTTCCAAGGCAAGATTCAAGCCCATGTACTCATCCAATATACTACTCGGCAAATTTACCATCACTTCTTCTTCAAGAAAATCTATCGCTTTCACTATATAATTCGGATCAGCCTCCTCATATTCGTAATCTAAACTACTTGAGGTGTAATTATCCGAAGTTGTCCAAGCATAAAACAAATCTCCGGATGGCACATTATATTGACACCACACCCCGTACTTATCGTAAAACTCCTTCATTCTTTTTCCATAAACTGTCGTTTCATCGAAAGTCGGACGATCAGGAAGTTCGACATCATAATTCGAATCGTCACTACGATCACAAGCCATAGTCATAATCGTAATACCTAATACCAGTATATATTTAAATGTTTTCATCTCCTTTCAATTTAGTTTTTGTACTAATCTTCATTTCGTGCAGGACGAGAATTAGGCATCAAATTCGGGGATTGATTTCGTTCTGCAAGTGGGAAATCCAATATAAAAGCCGGATCTTTCTCTTTTAATGTAAAAGTCACAAAAGAATTACCACTTGTTCCTCCATAATTATATCGATGAATAACCTGCTTCTGCCCCTGACGACGCATATCCCACCAACGATGGCACTCTTCAAAACACAGTTCTCGACGACGTTCATCCCAACAAAATTGAACCAAAGCATCATTAGTTGTAAAATCAGACACTCCCAAGGATGTGTAAGGATTTATTCGCTTAGAACGTAAACTATTCAAATATTCTATCGCTTTCACGTTGTCTCCGGCATCCCCCCGACGAGCATAAGCTTCTGCCAACGAGATGTAGACTTCCCCTGTTCGAAAACATTGCATTAATACATTTTTATCGTAAGTATCATACTTCAATGACCTGTAAGTATTATAACTATTAGCATAAGTACTTGCAGTCCTTTTTGTTGGTAAAATGAACCAGTACAATAAACGTCGATCACCAGTTTTAGTCGCCTCATCTGTATCATACATCTCAATTAATGTTTTCTGTTCAGCATAAACAGATTGAGAAGATGTTGCGATCCAATATCCATTATAAGCAGTTCCATAGGAATAGAAAAGACTGTAAAATGTTTTTCCACTACCACTTGAAGAGGGGATTTCATTAAAACTCCAAACAATTTCAGGGTTATTCGTACGAATAAAATTAGAAATTCCAGAATCAGAATAACCAGTCATTGAGTTTGTTGCTTTTGTTTCACTTGTAATATCCATCAAGTCTGGTTTATTTTTCAATAATTCTTCCCCATATTTGATAACATTATCCCAATCTTCCATAAATAAATAAATTCGAGTGGCAAGAACTAAAGCAGCTTCGTAACTAATTGTGAAAAAATCACCAGTTACTTTATCTTTTAAATTTATCATCGCATTTTCTATATCCGAAGTCATCTGCCCCCACACTCGAGAGATTGTTGCTCGATCGTAAGAAAATATATTAATCTCCCCATCAACAACTAAAGGTACACACAAGTCATTCGGGTTCGCCTCATTATAAGCCTGCGCGTATAAATTAGCCAAATAAAAATATCCCATCGCACGAGTAAAATAAGCTTGCCCCATCAAAATTTCCCGCTCATCCTCATCCCCCTCTGCCTCTTTTACTCCATCAAGACACAGATTAGCAATTTTTATCTGTTTATACAAATAAAGATACGCCCCATCTGTAAAGTTATCATTTTCTATCTCAGATTGCCAAGTGTAGACATCACTATAATGCTCCAAATTATCCCCAGTGTTGTCATAATTATTAAAACGAGAATAACATTCTTGAAATTCGGCATCATCCGTCATAAACTGCACCCAAGCTGTTTTATCATATAATCCCTTGAAATAAGCATCCCCCTGTAACAATTCTCTATAATGTTCCACTTTTTCTGGGACAATCATATTCTGAGCAGAACGTTCCAAGAAATCATCACAACCGAATAATATCCCGGTAAGTACAACACTTAACAATATATATATTGCTTTCATAGAATCACATTTTAGAAAGTTATATTCAGATTTAAAGTATAAGTTCTTGTCAACGGACTAGTAGCAAAAGCTGCCTCCGGATCTGAACCTTCCCATCGTTTATCCGCCCAAGTAAATAGATTTGTCGCCTGTAACCCTATTGTACATTGGTCTAAACGCCATTTAGAAATAAATTTCGTCGGGATCACATAATTTAAAGACAAACTCCGCATCTTTAAAAAATCAGTTTTCGCCACTCGAACATTAGATTTATCATACATCGTGGTTCCCTTGGTTTCCGTTTTACCTGTCATATAAGTTCTTAAAGAAAGCTTGTTAAATACTCTACTATTATACAGTACAGGTATATCTGTTTTTGCCTCATCACCGGATTTGCGCCAACGTTTTGTATACTCTTTCGATACATTTGACATGGGATCATACACTCTATTGCTATTACTTCCATAAATACCTGAAAGACGATTCACCCCGCCAAATTGATACGTGAAACTTCCACTCAAACGTAAACCTTTCCAACCGACACTTAGATTAATTCCCCCTTGACTTGGTGCCGTCATCACTCCAGATTTTACCAGATTGACTTCATCCGACCAAAGTGTGTAATTCGGAATTATTTTTCCATTATCATTTTCATGCGTAGTTTCACCATACATATCACGAAATACCGGATAACCCGACTCCGGATCCAATCCAACATAATCATATGAATAAAGGGTCCCAAGTGCCTCTCCAACAACTTGACCATTACCAGCTAATTTGTCCTCATTCGTAACTAAAGCCTCATTCGCATCTATAAGTTTATTACGATTATAAGAATAGTTAATTTCCAAAGCTGTATCCCAATCTTTTGTCCTGAATGGAACAAATCTGAAACCGACTTCCACCCCACTATTATCCACCTTTCCGGCATTAATTTTCACGGTTTGCACTCCATTCGATTGTGACACATTCTTATTCATGATCATGTCCGTTCCCCGTTTTTTATACACGTCGGCAACAACAGAGATACGATCACTAAATAGTGCCAAATCAATACCCAAATTAAACGATTCTGTTTTTTCCCACCGTAAATCGGGATTCGGCAAATAAGCCACGGTTGATTCATTATGTCCTGTAATGGAATTTTGTGAACCAATTTTCAACACTAGGTCCGGAGACGTACCTCCATCCACATTTCCTTGAATTCCATACGAGGCACGAAATGCCAAATAAGAAATAATATCACTATCCTTTAAGAAGTTTTCTTTACTCAACGTATATTTACCAGAAATAGACCAAATAGGTAAAAATCGATACTTCGGATTAGACCCGAATTGATTTGAACCATCCATACGCACATTTCCATTCAATAAAAGTTTATCCCGGTATGAATACGAACCCGTAAAAATCCAAGACACGTAATTTTTGGTTGATTTATCCAAAGTCGGATTAAGAGCCCCTGTCGCTAACAAATTAGTATAACCCGTTGTTATCGCGGGACTGAATGTTTCTCCTCTTTCCGGTAACCACCCATAATAAGTAGCGGATAATCCATCTGTCTTAATCTGACGAATCTCCGATACGGCCATCAGATTCACCACATGATCCTCTTTGAACACGTGATTAAATTCGATAGAATTCTGCACGGTATACGTATCCGTCTGAGACGTATTCTTCGCATAAATACCTCCTGAAGGAATCTGTGAGCCATCTTTTATTTCCGCTTTTGATTTATCATCTTCTGTTGGGGGAACATAAGTCTCATAGAAATCCAAATCATACCCTCTTATATTTGTCACGTAATACGAATCTTCTGTCGCCCAACTCTTTTTCATCGAATGGCTGTTTTGATATGATAATTGCAGTTTATACTTGATACCTCTCCAAATATTCCATTCCAAATTCAATTGAGAAGAAAGTTGATTTACTCGACCAGATTGTCCTGTCTCCCCCATTTCATTCAAAATATTATAATACACGACATTCCCGTACGAACTATACGTCGATTTATACATATCATAGAAGAATAAAGAACCATCATCATTATAACAGGGAATAGCACGAGAGGTATTATACGCATAGGTGTTTGGATTTACAGAGGAATGAAATCCTAAAGTATTCTTGGTTGAAGCATTCACTTGAAAATTCATATAAAGTTTATCTTTCAACAACCACGAATTAACCTTTGCCGTAGCAGTAAAACGACGACTATAATTTTTAATTGCCGTACTTTGTGTATCATCATAGCCCAAAGATGCATAATAACGTGTTCCTTCCTTTCCCCCACTCAAACTTAGTGAATGGGCATGAGTAAATGAATTCCTAAACAAAATATCATACCAATCAGTATTCATATCTGCTAATTTTTGAACACCTTCAGCAAATTCATCATACGTGATTTTACGAGCCAACCAATCGATATAAAGCCCCTCATAACCATAATCTACCGGCATGGAAGAATAGTATGAATTATCTTCTATAATCTCTTTTGAAAGTTGTAAACGTTCCGTAGCATTCATTCTCTCTAAATCACTATAAGCCATTCGCTGATTTATAGCATAACTTCCTGAATAAGATAGCTTAGGTGGACCTGTTTGTCCTTGTTTCGTTGTTACAACAATGACACCATTAGCAGCTTGAACTCCATAAATAGCTGTTGCCGAAGCATCTTTCAATACGGTAATACTCTCTATATCATTCGGATTTATACCAGATATAGCATTACCTACCAAATAAGCAGCGTCATCTCCATTTAAGTCTGTAGTACTGATCTCCCCCATATCATCCTCGGTAAGAATAACACCATCCAACACCCATAACGGAGCACGATTACCTAAAATAGAAGATGTCCCCCGAATACGAATCTTGGCAGAAGCACCCGGGTCACCGGAATTAATAATAACATTCATTCCCGTGATTTGCCCCTGTAACATATTTTCTATACTTGGAACTCCACCTATTTTTACCTTTTCGGCTTTTACAACGCTAACGGAGCCTGCAATCTGCGACTTCTTCAGATTCTGATAACCGGTCGTTACCACAACCTCTTCCATCTCTAATAAATCTTCTTCCATCGTAATCACCCAATCTCCCGTCTTGGGACGATTTTTCAAATTAACCGTCTTTGTTTTCATCCCGACAAAAGAAATAATAAATTCTACATTAGCAGTAGTATCGGGTACCATTATAAAAAAGACTCCATCAACGTTCGTTACAACTCCAGTGGTTGTACCTTTTAACAGAATAGTCACCCCTGGTAACGGATTTTTATCTTGATCCATTACTTTTCCCGATACTATGGTAGATTTATTATCCTGAACTACTTTAGGATTTGTCAACTTCGGAGAAACTACCACGAGCTGATTCTCAATCATATACCAAAGTTGCGTTCCCTTCAAGCACTCGGCTAAAACATCCCGCAAATCTTTATTTTCCACATGTAAAGAAATCTTACCCACACTTTCCACTTCATTGTTACTATACACGAATTCATATCCAGTAACTTTCGTAATCTCTTTAAATACCTCTTTAAGGGTCGCATTTTTCATGTCTATACTCACCCGTACCTGTGAAAAAGTACTTGCGGAAACAGTTGATAGACCGAGAATCAAAAAACAAATGAAACCTTTCATAATCCGAAACATTTTCTTTATGACATTAGATCCCCATCCTATGTCATAATCTCGATTTTTTTCCATAGATTTGTACTGTTTTAATTATTAATAATTTGCCATTCCCCAATGGCAGTTATTCAACACGGGAGTTTGTTAGCGCAAATTCCCGTTTTCCATTACTCTAGCTGAACGATTAATGTTCGATCATTCAATTCAAACTTTATATTTGTTGTTAGCGCCAATAATTTCAGAACGTTACTAATGTTTTCATACTTTGGAAGCTTACCCGTAAACCGTTTCTCCATCAACACATGATTTTGGATAAATACGGTTATATTATACCATCGTTCTAATTTTTTCAATACTCCTTCTAAAGGTTCATTTTCAAAAACGAAACGATCGTCTTTCCAAGCTATATAAGACCTTACATCTACTTGTTCAACTCTTAACTCCTTATCAATACACGTCACTTGCTCTCCGGGATGCAATAACACCTGTTGTTTATCCAACAACACTTCTACAGTCCCCCGTACCAATGTGGTTTGTTGATGTTCATCCGGATATGCCTTCAAGTTAAAAGCGGTTCCTAATACCCGGACATCAATACCGTTTGTTTTCACGACAAAAGGTTTCAAACTATCTTTCGCCACTTCAAAAAATGCTTCTCCTTCTAAAGAAACTTGACGTTCATTCCCTGTAAAACGATCCGGATAATGAATTTTGGAATCCGCATTCAAAGTGACCACAGTTCCGTCAGCCAAACACAACACAAATTCACCGCCTCGCGGCACCTGCAAGGTGTGCCATTCCACCTCTTTTACCCAGGTGGTGTCCGAATACACCAACCTCTTGCCATCATTCACAAAACTCTCTCCCTCAATCCTAGCATGTACCGTATCCAAAGTTGATTCTAACTCGATCACCTCTCCCGTGGCCAAAAATAACATCGCTTTCGAACGCCCATATTCTATAACAGAAGAAGTAACATTCTCATTATTCATATCACTTCCTACAAAATACCATGCCATTCCCATACAAAACAAAATCGTCACGGAAGCCGCACACACCCGCATCCAATTACTAATTTTTCGACGAGAAACCTGTAATTTAGCTTGAAGTTTCTTCCAATCTTCTACAGAATCATACTTTTGAAATTCCCGTAATCCACCCTCCACGTAATCAACATCTTGTAACCGTTCAAATAATTTTTGATTTCTCTCATCCAAGCCAAGCCACTCATCAAACTCCTTCCTTTGATCATCCGTCATACTTCCCTTTAAATAAGCCAAAATGAAACGAACAACCTCCCCTCTTCTATATTTTTTAACGATCGTTTAATGATACAAATAATTGAATAATATAGCTCTAGAATTAACATTACATTAAATATCTATATACAAACATATTAGGAGAGAAGTAGATTTGTTACAAAAGAAAAAACAGACCGAAATGAAGGCAAAAAAGGAATATAAAAAAAGGATCGTTTTTTAATTTACTATTAAAACAGATTAAATCAAAAAAGGATGACAAAAAATTTAAATTATTTTCTCATATTTGCTTAACTCATTTATTTATCGAACTAATCGTCATAATATTCTTTATTATAATAAGCACGAAATTCACCTTCTCTATTCAATCGGGCACCCGCAATACGCATTTCCCATAGAACATTAAAAACATGTCCTGATTGTAAAACCGTTAATGACAATGAACATCTTATATAAAACGATATCTTGCCTTGACCATCAAGAACGGCATCGCTCTCATTTATCGTACAATCAGAGGTATAAGGACTTAAAGAAACTCGCTCATCACGTAGTCTTGCATCATTATTCTCAAGCATACAACTAGAAAAAAAATTGATCCCGCAATAGTTATTGATTGGAATTGTCCCAGCAATAACGACTTCCCAAGGATCCACAATACACACATCTCCAGTACCGACCACATAATTAACTTCTTCGGCATTAGGGATCACACCTCTTGTTCCCCCCGAAGTCACGGATCGTTCATCAATCATCGCAAATAAACCTTCTAACTCATCAAGAGTTAGAACCACGCAAGAATCAGGTAAAACATCCGTTTTGCAATATTGAATTCCATAATTTTGCTTTAATATGGATAAACGATCTTCTACATCGTTTCTATCAATAGTATCTTCTGTACAACTGATAAGACTAAAAAAAACAATCCCATAAAAAACATTCTTTCTCTTCATGATCGTTAAATTTATAGTAGCAATTATCTTACAAATTTCCCTTCAAATTTATTTACGAACAAAACCTATCACGACTTCATTCATCTCCGTATCTTTTTCATTTTTATAGCATCTACAAAAACCTTATTAAGCCCTTTAAAAGAAAATATAGAAAGAAGTTCTTGTTTATCGTACTGAACAACTTTAATACAATTAAATACATCATATTTTCCTAACGAAACCCATTCATCACTCTCGCTATCAATATTAATTTTCAAATCAAATGTATCTTCTCCATTGTAAACAGAAAAATACAATGTCTTGTCATCTAAACTTTTTTCATGCCTAGTGCCATCCACATTATGAAAAAAAAGTTCATACTTCCCCGGATGAGTTATATCTATGGTCCACTCAACCCGCTTATCACCTGTTCCTGCTTCTTTATAATAGGCGCTTTGAACCGGGAAACCATAAAACTTCGTGTTGAATCCTATCAACCATTGGTTACGATTCTTTTTTCTTTCACTCAAGAAAGGAATATCCACATTATACTTCTCAAGTACATCTTGAAGCCAAGTTTTAGTCTCTATAATCTTACATCTTTCATTAACATTGTCGACAATAATATCAGGACTATTATCTTGAAAATACATTGAATCAATATCTCTAATTCCTTCCTTTAATCCCAATTCATTATATACAACCTTCTTGGCCCGATACCGTTTAACCGACGGTATATTCCGAGACATCGGCATTTCTATCCTATAAGACAAACTTGAACTAGTTGTATCATTAACTACAATTTCCTTGCAGGAATGCCCAGGAATCAAATAAAATCCCCCAGGCCTTGTCATAATCACACCAGGAACATCACTCATATTATATATTTTAAAAAGAAAATACTGATTTGCTTGCCATGAATCAATCAAATCCCCAACCTGGTAACACTCAGCATCCACTTTGAAAACAGGTAATCTACTGCTATTATATAAATCGGGCAAAATATGATCCAGATCAACCCCACATTGTTCCATCAAATTCTTACTAAATATCTTTAGTTCAACATTCATAAAACGATATTTAGAAAAGAAATCATATAAAAAATCATCAAACTCATCCTTGGATACCCGTGTACATATCAAAGAATATAACTCCCAACCCTTCTTTTTAATGATAAAATACAATTCTTTAGAAGACAAATTCAAATCATGAATAGCCTCTCTTAAACAATATCGTGATAAATAATCCATAGCACGGTATTCATCCATAGGCTCAAAAGATTGCATCAAGCCAAATGAATATCTGGACAACATATTTATCAATATTTCGTTAATCATTGGATAATCAACAGACGATACATAATTAAACTCATTTTGTAACATCGACTTAATATTACAGCCGCCATGAGTCAAATTACTATCCAACAACATCTTAAAATGCCATTCGCTTCCATATTTTCTTAATCCCGGATTATATTCTCCATCTATAAAATGTTGATTACAAAGTTTTTCTGTCAAAAAAATCAAACCATTCTGCACTCTTTCACCATCCATCGCGTCTGGCTTGGGGAATGGGTAAAAATCAAGTGGAGTCTCAATAAAGCGTAACCAAGAATAGGGATACTCGAGATCACTTTTAAGTGCTGTCGAATAATTATATTTAAGTCTCTTCGTTTCAGTATCTATATAAGAACTCATGTTTCTCTTTTCCAGTTTACTTTTAAAATTCAATAAATGTTCTTCCAACACATCAACATCTATACGAAACGAATCTAATAAATATCCATGACTAGGTTCATAATAAATTTCAACCGGGATAGAATCCATCATCACCACCCTTTTATCATATTTTCCCACGCACAAACTGATGCCACTTATAGCGTGTTCATGTTTAAAAATAGTTATTCCAATCTGTTCATTTATTATTTCCCCTTGAGAAATAGCTGTATTTTGCTCATCATGAATAACAACAAGCGAGAAATACGTAAAATCCATATTCCGAAAAAAAGAAAAGCAAGTTGGGGGAACACAAGTCGGATACCACAAAACTTCCGGAGTAAACAATTTATAATTATTTACACAATACGCCGGTTGGGTCCCAAAACTATATATCCCGCACCTGTTTTCATTCAGACGTTGATATCCCGGAACAACAGATCGATCAAGGTGACACACGTCATTATCAACAATTCCTTCATAATTCACGACAAGATCACAGGTATCTCCCGCTGCAAGTTGCTTATTAACCAAGATCACAGGTCCCTTTCTTTCAAACGACAAATTAACACTACCATTTTTAATTCCATTTACTGTCAAACCCGGGTTTAAATATAATAACACCGGAATTTGCTCCTCGTTTTTATTTACGATTTTCATTTTACTCTCGACAGCAACACCTTTTTTACCTAGATCACGTAATCGAATTTCATTAGACAATACCCGATTCTTTAAAACATGTTCATATTCAAGATAGAATTGACGATACTCATTTTTATCCCTCTCAATATGCACAAAATCTCCTATATAGTAAGCTATCAAAACAATAGACAAAATTAATGGAAACATCGCAAACCCAAGTACATTGCGGACTTGATGGATGTTGTTAGGCAAACGCCTGTAAACAAGAATAGACAACACCAACAAACAAATACCCATTAACAAATAGATCGTTTGATGTAAAAGAAAACACTTTAACTGTGTATGTCCCACAAAATCAGAAAACAAATTAGGAATATAACGAGCAAACGGATCAAACAAATTATTCATCACTCCAGCCCCGCATATAGTCGTTCCCACACAAAAAAACAGCAGAATCAAGATACTAATACCCTGATTATTAACAAAACGAGAAACAAGTATCGACAAACTCAGGAAATAAATTAGCACAGGAAAATTCAATGTTATCCAGTAAAAAAATAATACGATATATTCAATACTCTAGGGTAATAGATCAGATTATAACATATCATCACGGAATAAATCAACACGTTCACGAGACTAAAAATAGCAACCCGTCCAAGAAATTTCCCAATAATGGCATCACTATTATTCTGCGGGCGAGCCTCTAAAGCTGATATCGTGGTTAATCTCAAACGCCTTAAATCATTAGATACCATAAAAAACGCCATCAACACTTGAACGAAATTGTAATAATAAGCAGCCATGAACGGGATTGAAGAAGGCAATGCTTGAGCAAACCAAGGTAAATAAAATTTCCCGAATTCAATCTTATCACTCTCTGAAAATGAAATGAAGGTAAAGGATATCGTAGTCAATAATGCAAAAAAAACAAACATATTAAACAATAGGTTTCGCCGTGTTAGCTTGATCTCATACAAAGCTTCAAAGAGGACATGATGTAGATTCATAAAAACCATTATTACATTTTGTACTATTAAAACAACCTATACTGCAGCTCACCTTCACATATATTTCCCCAACTCATAACATAAACAGCTAAATACTGAAAAGAATGACAAGAAAATCAATTTATCTCCCAAAATTTACATATCTCATTTTAAATTGCGTAATTTACGCAACGCAAATCACGCAATTCATATCGCACGATCATGATCAGCCCCATTTGACGAATTGATCGGACTACCCGAGATAAATATAGATACCAGCCCGGCCAAAGAAGAAACAACACAGAGGAAAATTCTCGATTACCTGCGCTCTCTCGCGAAAAAAGAGATGGTATACAAAGCAAACAACGTATATCATCTACGACCAATTCTTCGCCATCTGGCTTAGACAACAACCCTATTAATCAGAAAAACATCAACGTCACCACCGGGTAAAGATGTTGCAACCGCTCCCGCAAATATTTTTTAGCTCGTTGACGCTGCGTTTTTACGGTTGACTCTGCCACGTCCAATCGCTCACAAATCGTCTTGATATCCAACATCTCGATATAACTCATCTTGAAAATACGCTGACATTCCGCAGGCAATTCATCAATAGCAGCAAAGATTTCTTCAAAGACGTCTGTTTCTACCTGAAAATTGAAAACATCTTCCTCGTCAGGAGTTTTCAACCCCAATCGACGATTCGCTTTTGCCCGGACCTGCAATTTTTCCAGATAATTCAACGCTGCATTCTGAACACAACTATACAAGAATGATTTTAACGCCGATTGATTCTCGAATTTTCCCTTGGATTCCCAAAAACGAAGAAACACCTCTTGTACAATATCCCTCGCCGCTTCATCATCTCGCACGAACTTATTGGCGAAATAACATAACGAAGCATAATATTTATGAAATACACTTTCAAATATTTCCGGTTGTTTCACGTTCAGTACATCCACTAACACTTTATTTTAGTCGTTAAACCATCGCGACTCGCCCTACCTCTCGCATCAAAAATACGTTTTTCTAACGAGAAATATATAACAAACAAGAAAATTATTTAATCAAAATAAACACAAGCAACAACTACACCTCGTTCCCCACCACCAAACCCACGCTAACAGAGGCCCGATCCCCTCTAGCATTCATGGCAAAACCATGAACCATAACTTCATGAATATCCCAACCTTCAGGCAGTTCCCAACTCGATTCCCCGGATACACCCCGAGTACCCAATAGAATGACCTCCCCATCCCTATCTTCTATTCGCGAAACCACCCCGTACAATTGATCATCACTAAAAGCATAAGGCATCAATGGTTGGCGCTCCCAACAAAACACAACCCGGTTCTCCCCCACCTTCAATGCCGCAGACAAAACCGGTGGCATCAAAGTACCGCCGGAGATCTCTAGATTCAAGAGATCATAACTCACATTCAACTCGTCGTCCACGTACATCTTCCCCACGTTCGCCTTCACGAAACGATTCAACCCTTCTTTCAGCGAGGAGCAACAAAAGCCTTGCTGCAACACGTGATAAAAATGGCTCCCCACCTCCCGGACAGCCTTCATCCGGGCACGCTGTTTTAATTGTGCTAAAGACTTTCGATCCCGTCGATGAATCCCTTTCGCCCGGGCCACGTTCTGCTCCTTTAACGTATACAAGGTCACGTTCCCCACGGACTTTCTTGCCCGATGGAACAAAATGGAATTAAATATTGCCATACTTCTTTTATTGTTTGTTTACTTTGAAATACTTGCTTGCCGAAAAGCGTTTCCGATCCCCAGTCCCGAAAAAACAATACAAATGAGCCGTTTTCCAACTCCCGCCCGGTAATTTGACGAAAGCCCAACTATCCTTCCGACATGCAGTGATCCCGTCAAGCATCACAACCTGAAAAGGATCATCATCAAAAACAGTCGCCACCATCAAGTGATCGGACGCTTGAGCCATCATGGTAAGGGAATTATCCAACCATGAAAATTCCACCCCATCCCCTGACACCGCCTTTATTTCCAACGAATAAGGTAATTGCTGTATCCCGTGTGCCAACCGTAACAGCGAATAATCAATAAAACCATTTCCCCCGAAGGCCATGATATTGAAGTGCATAAACAAATGATAACCGGAACGGCTTCCCTCCTCTTTCGCCGCCAAATCATACACCTTTTTCAATATTCCGCTCTTGACGGATTGATAAAATGCCTGCACGGCGGGAAACTTAGCTCGCTGCCGTAATTGCTTCCCGGTCTGGGGATCACGCACTTTCTCCGGTTTCTTCCGGGCATACGTCTTTTTCCCAACCGTGTAAACAATCAACCCGTCGATCTCTCCCGAAAAGCCTTTCAATAATGAACCGTCAACTAACTCCATAACCTCGCTATTATTAATTATACATTCCCCAATCCTTAAGCTATATAGCTCAATATCCTCCCATACTACGAATATACAACACGAACCTACCGAAATCCAAATAAAAAGGATAAAAAGATTCATTTTATCGAAGATGGATGCAAGATGAATGCAGGATGAATGCTCCGTGGTCTAAATGAACTGATAAAGAAATTTAAATGGAAATACTCGGGAAGATAGCCTAGGGGCGGGGAAAGACCATCCCAGCCCTCATGAATCCGATCTGGAAAAAACGGATTACAAATCTTTGAAAAAACGGGCCGTCTCTTCAAGCGTGTGAAAATGAAAATCGGGAAAAAGAGACAACACCTTTGCGCTGGAATAACGGGATTTATGTTGAGACGAACGAGCTGTTTCCTTCGTGAAAGCCGGTTTCTTTCCCGTGAATAAAGTCACGAAAGCCAGTAAACGCCAAGCCAAACCGGTCATCCACGGGGTCATCCGGATACAAGGCGGACGCTTTCCCACGACACGGGCTATCACAGTAAACAACTCCCGATAGGAATAATTTCCCCCGCATAACACGAAACGCTCTCCCCGAACGGCACGATCTCCAGCCAAACGAATCATCAACTCGCAGACATCCCGCACATCCACGTACCCATTCACGCCTTCCGTGTAGAAAGGCATCCCCTTACTCGCCTGTTCAAACAACTTGACACTACTTCGTCCCCGTAACCCCGCCCCCAAAATAATAGCCGGGTTCACGATCACAACATCCAATCCTTGGCGGACATACTCCCAGACAATTTTCTCAGACTCCCCCTTACTACCGGAATAAAGTGAGTGGACCGATCCCGAAATCTCCGGTGTATTCTCGTCAATCACGACACTCTCGTTGGGAGCGTCTCCCAAAGCAGCAATCGAACTCACGAAACATAGGCGTACACCACGTTCCAAACAAATCTTACAAATATTCTCCGTCCCCTTGATATTCGTTTCCAGCAAAGTATTCCGATCACTGCCATTGAAAGAAACCATGGCCGCACAATGATAAACGGTATCCACTTTTTCCACAAACGGGGCCACAGATTCCCCATCCAGCACATCTCCAACCACCCAAGTCACCCGGGATATAGCATCTCCCGGTGAATCAAAATAACACGAAAAGAGAGCCATCGTCTCTTCAACGTGGCTCTTATATCTTTTTAATGCGATAATCGTCTCACCGCATCGTGCCAAATGACACAGCAAGTGGCTACCCAACAAACCGGTAGCCCCGGTTACCATTACTGCCAATTAAACACGAAATTTTGTTTCACATCCGGATGTAAACTCAAATGCACGGGGCAAGTATGTGCCACACGTTCGAGAATTTTTTTCTCCTTCTCGGAATACCCGTTAGCCGGCATATTAAAGATCACGTCAATCTCGGCAATACGACGAGGTTCTGCCGCCATCTTTTTGGTAATCTCGATCTCGGCTCCCGTCAAATCGATACCGTTATTTTTAGCATAGATTCCCATAATTGTCATGGCACAAGCGGCCAATGACGTGGAACACAAGTCGGTCGGAGAGAAAGCCTCACCTTTCCCGTTATTATCTGTCGGTGCATCCGTGATAATCTTCGTGCCACTCTGCAAATGCGTACACTCCAAACGCAAATCTCCTAAATATTTTGCTTTTACTGTTGCCATATCCTTTTTTCTTTTATGTTTTATTTTTCAAAGATAGTAAATTTCACACAAAATCATCCATCCGAAAGAAAATTTGATATTTTTTCCGGAAATCCGAATTTCTAGCACAATTTTTGATAATACACAAGTATCCCTATTGACACTTTTCTTATGCCGGGTGGCTTTTCATATTCCTACCACACCACACACACGACAAAAGCCACCCGGTTCTTTAAAACAAATCAATGACTTCTTTTATATATTCCAAATGCATTTCGGCCCCGGTGACCACAACCAAATCGAATCGTATTTCCCGGTGGATGTTCTTTTTCGTTAGATAAGCAGCCCCCGCAGCTTGTAAATTCCTCTTTTTTCTGTAATCCAGTAAATCCAAAAGTGACACATTGTCATCTGCCCGGGTTTTCACCTCCACCACGACCAGCACCTCCCCGTCAAGACACACGAAATCCAGTTCCCGGTGTCCCACCCGCCAGTTTCGCTCCAGAACCGTGTACCCCATATCCAAAAGATACCGGTTCACCTTTTCTTCCCCGTATTTGCCCTGTTTATTATGCCACGCCATAGTACAGTCTTCCCCTAATTTACAGCCTAAAAAGAGTTTCGCAATGTTATATAAATCTATCATAAAAGCAAAATTTTCAGTCAAAAATCCTATACTCCGCATCGTTTTTAAGATTCAAGTGGTTTATTTCGAGAGAGGTTTATTCTAAAGTAGTTTTGAAATCTGAACCAAAATGCCTATCTTTGTATGGTTTTTGGGAAAAGTAGTAGTTATGGCTAAAAAAAGAGTTTTATTCATTTCTCAAGAGATAGTTCCTTATCTGCCGGAATCAGAAATGGCAAATATTGGAAGATATCTACCTCAAGGGATACAAGACAAAGGTAAAGAGATTAGAACATTCATGCCCCGTTACGGCTGCATCAACGAAAGACGAAATCAACTTCACGAGGTAATTCGCCTTTCCGGAATGAACCTGATCATCAACGACACGGATCATCCGCTAATCATCAAGGTCGCCTCGATCCAAGCTGCACGGATGCAGGTTTATTTCATCGACAACGAGGATTATTTTCAACGTAAGCACACGATCTCCGACGAGGAAGGAAACTTTTTCCCGGACAACGACGAAAGATCTATTTTTTTCGCCCGGGGAGTATTTGAAACCGTGCGCAAACTAAGATGGGCTCCTGACTTGATCTATTGCCAAGGATGGTTCACCGCACTGGTTCCTCTTTACCTGAAAAAAGAATATCATGACGACCCTGTTTTCTCCAAAACGAAAGTAGTATTCTCTACTTATAACGACAAATTCGAGGGAAAACTAGATGAAAAATTCGGGGAAAAAGCAATCACGGAAGGGGTTGCCCGGAAAGACGTGGCACTTTTAAAAGACCCGACATACACGAATATTAATAAATTGGCATTCCAATACGCTGACGGAATCATTTTTAACCACAAAGACGTGGACGATGAACTCCGTACCTTTGCCACCGATCTGAAGAAACCTACCTTGGAATACCCGGGCGAACAAAGTTACATCGAGGCTTATTCCGACTTTTTCGACAAGATTATTGAATAACAAAATATAAACAAGCGGCAATGGTTGTTATGCCGCTTGTTTTCATTAATATAAATCATTAAAACATAACATTTATGTGTGGTATTGTAGGATACATCGGGCCCAAAGAAGCCTGTCCGATCTTAATTAACGGTCTGAAACGCTTGGAATACCGGGGATATGACTCTGCCGGAATCGCGTTAATCCATAATAATAACATCCAAGTTTACAAATGCAAGGGAAGGGTGCAAGACCTGGAACATCACATGGAACTGGAAGACACCAGCGCAACGATCGGTATGGGACATACTCGCTGGGCTACCCACGGGGAACCAAATGATGCGAACGCTCACCCCCATACTTCTATGAACGGTCTTTTCTCCATCGTCCACAACGGGATTATCGAAAATCACGCTTTATTAAAGGAAAAATTACAGGCCAGAGGCTATTCATTCCAAAGTGAAACTGACACGGAAGTACTGGCAAACCTGATCGAGTACATTTACACGAAAGGCCAAGTCAACGCAGAGAATGCCGTGCGTCTCGCTTTGACCAAGGTTATCGGGGCATATGGACTGGTTGTTTTATGCAAGAATGAACCGGACCAGCTCGTGGTGGCAAGAAAAGGTAGCCCGCTCGTGATCGGCGTGGGCCAAAGTGAATATTTCGTGGCCTCGGATGCAACACCCATCGTGGAATACACGAAAAACGTGATCTACTTAAACGATGACGATGTTGCCATCTTGAAGAGGGACGAAATGATCTTGAAAACGATCAAAAACACCCCTGTTTCATTAAGTATTCAACAAGTGGACATCGACATCGAGAAAATCGAGAAAGGCGGTTTCCCGCATTTCATGTTGAAAGAGATTTTTGAACAGGTAAATTCAATATACGACACGATCCGCGGACGCGTGAATGCCGAGGCATCGGAGATCTATCTGGGGGGTATCTCTGAGATTATCCCGAAAATGGTCAACGCCCATCGCATTATCATTATCGGTTGCGGTACGTCATGGCACGCCGGAACGGTAGGCGAATACATCTTTGAAGAATTCACCCGGATCCCGGTAGAAGTGGAATACGCGTCGGAATTCCGATACCGTAACCCGATCGTGGACGCCAACGACATCGTTATCGCCATTTCACAGAGTGGTGAAACGGCCGACACGCTGGCAGCCATCAAGTATGCCAAAGCACACGGGGCCACGGTTATCGGAATCTGTAATGTCGTGGGATCAAGTATCGCCCGAGAAACCGATGCAGGGGTTTACACTCATGCAGGTCCGGAAATTGGGGTCGCCTCCACGAAAGCATTCACGGCTCAAATATCCGTGTTGGCCATGATGGCCTTACAGATCGGCCACCGCAAGGGAACATTATCCGACGAACTGTACAAAAAATATATCAACGAACTGTATAACTTACCGGACAAGGTGAAAGCGATTCTGGAAAAGAATGACAAGATCAAGGAGATAGCAGCTATTTACAAGGACTCTACGAACGCCATTTACCTAGGAAGAGGTTGTCAATTCCCGGTTGCCCTAGAAGGTGCGCTAAAACTGAAGGAGATTTCTTATATCCATGCGGAAGGTTACCCGGCAGCGGAAATGAAACACGGCCCGATCGCTTTAATCGACGAGAACATGCCGGTTTTTGCCATCGCCACGAATGACAACTATTACGACAAGATCGTTTCCAACATCAAAGAGATCCAGTCCCGTAAAGGACACGTGATCGCTCTTGTCAACGATAACGATGCACAAGTGAAAAAACTGGCGGAACACGTGATCGAAATTCCTGAAACACTGGAATATCTTTCCCCACTTCTGAACGTGATTCCGTTACAGCTCATCTCCTATCACATTGCTGTGATGCGAGGTTGCAACGTGGATATGCCAAGGAACTTGGCTAAATCCGTGACGGTAGAATAAAGACTAAAAAAGGTGGGGAAATCCCACCTTTTTTACTTATCCAATGCTTTCTGCCATTTCCAAGCATTTGCCAGAGTCTCCTCGATCGGCGTGACAGCCTTCCATCCCAGCTCATTATTGGCCAAAGTCGTATCGGCCCAAACCTTCTCGATGTCCCCAGCACGGCGTCCCACGACCTTGTAATTCACTTTTACTCCGGTTGCACGCTCAAAAGCGTGAATAATTTCCAGCACGGAAAGCGCCTTTCCCGTACCGATATTGAAAAACTCGTAATTCTTCTTATTCTTCCCTTCCAACAACCGACGGATAGCTACCACGTGCGCCTGAGCCAGATCCACCACGTCAATATAGTCGCGTAACGGAGAACCATCCGGCGTGTTGTAATCGTCACCGAACACGCTCAATTGCTCACGAATCCCGATAGCCGTTTGTGTCAAATAAGGAATCAAATTATTGGGTACTCCATTGGGTAACTCTCCGATAAACGCTGTCGGATGAGCCCCGATCGGGTTAAAATAGCGCAATGCCAGAGCTTTCATGTCAGGTTCCACTCGCATCAGATCCCGAATAATATCTTCACTCATCACCTTCGTGTTCCCGTAAGGAGATTCAGCCTCATGACGAGGTGTTTTTTCCGTTACTGGCAACACATCGGCCTGCCCATACACCGTACAGGAAGAAGAAAACACCAAATTCGGCACCTTAAATTCCCGCATACAAGTCAACACGTTCATCAAAGAGTTCAAATTATTGAAATAATACTCCAAAGGCTTGTTCACAGACTCTCCCACGGCCTTCAAAGCAGCAAAATGAATCACGGCCCGTATATCCGAATGACGGGTAAAGAAATCCCGTGTAACCTCCCCATCAGTAAGGTCTATCTCTTCAAACTCGGGACGTATCCCCGAGATCTTTTCTATTCCATCCAGCACGTCCATACTCGAATTCACGAGATTGTCAGCAATAATTACATCATAACCATTTTTCTGAAGTTCGACTACCGTGTGGGAACCTATATACCCTGTACCTCCTGTCACAAAAATTTTCATACGCCAATAATTTTATCTCAATTTATAACATTCTGAGTGTCTGCAATAGACACAGCAAAGTAAATAATAATAATCCGAAATGCCTAAAATGAGTTTGACAACCTTACGTTTTTTCTTACCTTTGCGGTATGAATAAATATGTTGAACATATCGAAGAATTACTCTATCTACATGATTGCGTGATCGTTCCGGGATTCGGAGGGTTCATTTGTGACTACACGTCCGCAAGCATCAACGAGAAAACGGGAACCATCGTTCCCCCGTCTAAAAAAGTCATGTTCAACAAACACCTGAAACAAAATGACGGTCTTCTGATTGATTGGATCGCACGTAAAGAACAGATTGATTACGAGAAAGCGCAACGACGTCTGGCTCTATTTTGTGAAGAAATCAAGGTACGCTTGAACCAGAAACAAAAAGTAGACTTCGGAACAATCGGAACCTTTTCGGTCGACCGCCGGTTCAACGTTCTCTTCGAATCCAAGAACCACAACTTCCTGCCGGACGTGATCGGTATGGAATCCTTGCCTTTGGTAACTATCAACGGGAAAAAGATCCGTAAAACTCAAGATGAACTGATTAACACCGAATCCGGTAACCTCGTTACCCGTTTATTCAAATTCGGTTTATCGGCAGCCGTCGTGGCCGGAATCGTGGTGATCTCCCAACAGGACATATTCCAAGGAGACGGAATGACGAACATGACAAACATACAACCCTCCCCGGTGAAAAACAAAACAATCATCGTGGAAGCCCCTGCCGTGATCTCTCCGAACTATGACTTCGTGGATTATGACCCGGCTATTGATCTGCCCGGGCTGTCAATTTCACGATAAGCACAATCAAATAAGCCGGTAAAACGATAAACGCTGCCGCCCATTTCAGTAACAGGAAAAGCACCACAAGTATCCCCCAAAATCTCCAATTCCACACCCTCTTGAAATCATAACAAGAAATCAAGATATAAACGGGTATCATACAAGATAACGCTTTCACACCCCAAACGACAAAACCGATTATTACAGCTCCCAAGAAACAATATAAAAGAGCATTCCCGTTCCACGAAAAGCTGGTTAACTTCAACGAGAACATCGGGATTTCACTGATCAGCAAAATGGCCAGCACTAAGGCGAAAAGAGCCAACAACCACGGCTTACCCCACATCGCCGTGAAAAACTCTTCCTGATAATAACGGGTAAATACCAACATCACCCAAAACAATGCGTTCGACGGGGTCGGCAAACCGATAAACGAATGAGTTTGTCGCACATCCAGATTGAACTTAGCCAAGCGATAAGCCGAGAAAGCCGGAACCAGAAACGGCACGTACATAAACGCTCCCTGCCAAGAATTTACGGTAAACAATCCACCACCACTATACCCCAGATCGCGAATCAAGAAAAAAGCCATCACGGAAGGCATCACCCCGAAACTAACCATGTCGGCCAAGGAATCCAGTTCCTTGCCCATTTCCGACTTCACGTGCAACAAACGAGCAGCGAAACCATCAAAGAAATCGAATACCATCGCCAGAATCACGAGCCAGGCAGCAAGATACAAATGCCCGTGAAAAGCGGCATAAATGGCCACCGTACCGGACGTAACGTTCATACAGGTAATCAAGTTAGGTATGTGTTTCTTCATGATATTACTTTTTATGATCTGAACACGAAAATAGTTCTTTTTACGATAGATAAACTACATTTTTATTACTTTTGTTGCAAATTCGTTTTAGATATGGCTAAATTTCTCATTATCAGGTTCAGCTCCATCGGAGACATCATCCAATGCATGAATGTCGTAAACGGCATCAAGAACCATTTCCCCAATGCTGAAATCCACTGGATTGCCCGAAAAGACATGGGTTCCTTTCTTAACATGGATAAACGCATCAACCGGGTATGGGGATTCGATAAGAAAACGGGATTCAAAGGTTTACTACAAATGGCCCGTCAACTGAAAGCCGAGAAATTCGATTATATCTACGATGCTCACAGCAACATACGCTCCAACATCTTGAAAGCCGTGTTGCTCCCACCCCTTTACTACCTTTTTCCAAGAGGACCACGCTACACCTTGCGCCACAAAGACCGCTGGAAACGATTCTTGCTTTTTAAACTACGGATAAACAAATTCGACAAGCCGTTCCGGGGAATCATTTCTTACCAAAAACCACTAGCCACATGGGGAATCACGAATTTTGAATCCGATTACAGTGATTGGAATTTTCCGGCAGAATACGAGGAACGTTTTCACCGTACACTTACCCCGAAAACTATCACACTCGTCCCTTCCGCCAACTGGGAAATGAAACGTTGGCCGGTCAGTAACTGGCAACAAGTGATCCAACTTATGCCCGACTACCGTTTTATCATTCTGGCAGGCCCAAGCGACACGTTCTGCGAGACCATCCAGGCCATCGCACCCGAAAGAGTTAACAACCTAGCAGGAAAAACCAGTCTATTGGAATCCTGTTACCTCGTGAAGCAATCCAACCTCGTGATCAGCGGGGATACCGGTTTTCTTCACGCCGCAGACCTGTTCCACACGAAAGCAATCGCCTTGATAGGTCCGACTGCCTTCGGTTACCCCACGGGCAAACAAGCCGAAGTCATCGAAGTCGACCTTCCTTGCCGCCCTTGTACCAAAGACGGTCACGGCAAATGCAAGCAATCCACCTGGCAGAAATGCATGGTCGACATCCTCCCCAAACGAGTAGTCGACACCGCCTTAAGAATTTTAGATTTTAAATCTTAAATTTTAGATTTCATCCCACAATCAAACACTCTTTTAACCGTATATATTCATTTTCAACTTTCAATTCTCCATTTTCAATTGCTTTGTTTCAGCACTACATAGAACGTTGTCCCTTCATTCTCCACACTCTCAAAAGTGATCGAACCTCCCATCGCTTCTATAATCTTGTAAGACATCGCTAATCCTAGTCCCGTACCTCCGGACTTCGTCGTGAAATTAGGCTCGGAAATTCGATCCCGGATACTTTCCGATATCCCACAACCGTTATCTTTAACAAGCAATATGATCTTGCCTAACACCGTTTTCAGTCGTACCAACACGTGCCCTTCCCGTCCTTCCGGGATACTCTGCTCCGCATTCTTTAATAAATTCACGATCACCCGGTTCACTTGATCTCGATCACCATACACGGAAACATTCGGCTCAATATCACATTCCATGGAATCCACGTTCTCATGGAACAATTTTGCACAGCCGTTTACCAGTTCACTCAGGTCGAACCACTCGTTATTCGCCTCCTGTAACTTGGCAAAATCAGAGAATGCCGAGGCAATCGATGCCATATGATCAATCTGTTCGATCAACACAGCTGAAATATCCTTAAACCGCTGGCGCACTTCCTCCATATCCCCTTTCTGCAACGTGCGTTGCATGAACTGCAAATTTAACTTCATCGGGGTCAACGGGTTTTTGATTTCGTGAGCAATCTGCCGGGCCATTTCCCGCCAAGCACTCTCCCGTTCCGACTTCGCTAACTTCTTCACGTTCGCCTCCAGCTTATCAACCATCTCGTTATACTCCTTCACCAGCATACCGATTTCATCCCGCTCGTGGTACACGATCTTCTCGTTCTTTCCCCCCACCCTCATCTGACGCAGTTTCTCATTCACCACTTGTAGCGGTTTCGTGATCCGCTCGGCTACGATACTCGACAGGATAAAAGCAAGCACCATCACAATCATGGCAATATTCACCGCAATAATCACGATCAGCAAAATATCCTTATTCAGCTCCTCCCCACGGGTAAAATACGGGATACTCAACACATACCTCTCCCCATTTTCCAGCACCAATGGCATATACACGGCCATATATGTCAACTCCACGATTTTCTCATCTTGAACAAAATTAATTTGTTCTTTTTTAACAATCTGTTCAAAAGCCTTTGGGTTCAACAAAGCCCCGTCAAACCCCTTCTCAAATATCACGGGACGAGAAGTCGCCACGAGAACTCCATCCCAGTTATAGATATTAATATCTACCCAAAGAACCTCGGACATATCTTTCAACTTCTTCAATATCTGGGGACACTTCGCAGCATCCACACAATCATTATGCTCCAATTCATCTGTTATATACCGAGATAACTCTATCACCTTCGAACTATGCCGACGTTCGAAACTCTCGGCATTCACGATAATACTCATGATTGTCATGATCAAGAACAACGCACCAATCAACGTGATAATATTCTTTTTAATTCTCAACGTGAGACTCGTCTGCCGAAAACTTCCCCATCCCCCGTCAAATCGGAAAAACATCCCGTAAGAAGTCAAGATACCACTGACAAAAATAGCGTACAACAGGTTCAGGTAGTAGAGTGCAAACACGTCATCCCCCAAACTCACAATACAAACCCCATCATTCTCCACGGGAATCACCATGTGCGAAAACCCGTCTTTATTCATAATACGGGCGTGTTCGATCTTCCCGAAACGCTCCAAATTACGTGGGTAACTAAAGTCCCCTTTGGAATCCACCAGTATCCCATTCTTGTACTTCGCATAAGAATAAGGATAACGCACCTCTTTCTCCACACCGATCTCCCTCGATAAAATTTGGGCATACCCTATCCCTTCATGCCGATTTTTCGACTCGAAACGGATATATACGCAACTACCACCCCGAGGTGTAGAGAAAGAAAAACGACCGAGATACTCAACTACCCCGTCAAAATCCTTTATGTAAAAAAACGACGTGTAACCGATACGAGTTCCCAAACTATCAATCAGCTTATCGTAATACTCGTCACAACCATACTTTTCGGAGATAGGCGTCAACAATATCGAATCCCGAGGATCACATATTATCGCCTTACAAGTATAGTAGAATCCCGTCATATCCAGCAACTCGCTTGAAATATAAGCCGACAACAAATCCACATCTCCCACCTTCACCAGCGAATCCGCCTTCTGGCTTTGCTTTATCTCATCATTGACTTCTAGTAATTTATGCTCAAAAATCGGATCTCTTTCCTTGATAATCTCGTTCGCAAAACTTGCCCTCACCCCTTGTTCCCGATGGATCTCGCTACTTTTTGCCAAGAAAATGATATAAACACAGACCACCACAAGCGCAATCATGAAAATACTCTTTTGGGCATCCTGTTTCATCAAATACACCCCCAAAATAAACAACAAGTAAAGCGATAACGGAAAAAGACACTCCAACGGGGACAGAGAGAAATTAAAGAAATAACAAAGAGCCGCACAAAAAACAAGTACACCAGTTACTCCCAAAAACGCTTGACTGATAGAGAATAAATTCTGAAAATAACGCACAGAACTGTTGATCAGCACGATAAATCCCATCCCGGCAATAATCAACGTGATAAAAGCCACGATCGACGAGAAATCGACATTAATAAGACGGGCTATATTCAAGCTGACCTGCGTACTCTCGATTAATGCGTTAATCGAAAAGTGTAACAAATTCGTGTAGAAAAACACGCCTATCACGAATCCCACAAGGAATATATATTTATAACGCACCAAACGAGGCTCGTCATACTTTATTTTCAGCTTGTTAAAGGTAATAAAAAAATAATGTGCCAGACAGAACATTGTGACAAACAAATCCCCCACCGACACAATTAACCGTCCCCCAATCTGACTCGTCGTGAAAATAGGCAGAGAATAAAGCACTTGCGGAACCTTGTAATCAACCATCAAGGAACGCAACAACACAATGAGAAAAAAGAAACCGAACACGTGGAATAATTGCATCCGGAACGACCGGGCCCGGTCCAAGGATATTTCGTAAGCATAGAACAGCAGGAGAAGGAACATGATGTAAGGAATCAACAGAAAATAAGTGGGTACAACATCCCCACGCTCCACCTGACTCTCGATCTTGAACAACGGCCTCCCGTCCCGGTTGTACACGAGCTGTCCTCCTTTTTCCCACGTTTCCCGAATAATCACCTTACTCGCATCATCCAAGTTCTCACCTAACGACGGGTTAAAATGACTTTTCACGTAATTACTCGAATACGGGTAATCCTCCTTTATAAACAGGAGCGCATAATAAACCGTATCCCCGACGGCATGTTTACGAACATCAAAATAAAGATTATTAATTTTCACGAAGTCACTCCCCGCAGACAATATCTCGTACAAACGAGGCGACCCCACTCTCTCGTTACTCCAGTAAACTAACTTACTCCCCTTAAAGCCAACCAGCACTGACTGCTTACCTTTCCATTCCGGCTTTTTCCGCTCTGCCTCGTGATCCAGTTTCCGCAACTGCTCGTCAAGCCGTTTCTCCTCGAATTTCAACCGTTCTTGAAAAAGAAATATTTTCTTGTCCGCAGACCAATCATTCAGAGAAAACTCCCACAAAGAGCCCACGATCAAACAGAACATGGCAAGTGATAGTACAAGCCAAAACTTCTTCATGCTTTTCACCCTCGCTTTATTCATGATGATAAGGTTCTCCTTTCAATATAGTCATTGCCCTATATAATTGCTCCGTGAAAATCATTCTCACCATTTGGTGAGAAAAAGTCATCTTGGATAGTGATATTTTCATGTTTGCACGTTTATATACTTCTTCCGAAAAACCGTAAGGCCCCCCGATAATAAATACAAGTCGTTTCATACTTGTCAGCATCTTCTGTGCCAAAAAGTCCGCAAAAGCCTTCGAAGTATACTCGTTTCCTTTCTCATCCAACAAAATCACGTAATCCGCCGCCTCCAACTGCCCCAACAACAATTCTCCCTCACGTTCTTTTTGTTGTATCTCACTCATGTTTTTCGTGTTCCGCACATCCGGAATCACCTTCATTTCGTAAGGGATATAATATTTCAAACGTTTCTCGTACTCGGCAATCCCTGCCCGTACAAACTCCGCATCTGTCTTTCCTATCACTAACAAACAAATTTTCACACCACGAATTTTATCAATTATACTAATAAGTTCATCTACACGCAAATGTAAATAAATTTACGGTATCTCCCATGAACCATCAAAAAAAAGCCCTCCAATATTTGCCCGAATTTCAATAAAACACTATATTTGCACCCGTTAAAGGCTAACCACTTTAACACACGCAAGTGTAGGTCCTATAGCTCAGCTGGTTAGAGCACCTGACTCATAATCAGGGGGTCCTTGGTTCAAGCCCAAGTGGGACCACTTCAAAATGAAGCAGTTACAAAATCAAAAATGTAACTGCTTTTTTGTTTTCAAGAGAAAATGAGGTGTTTTGAGGTAGATGTTTAAACCAGAACACTATCTTTGTTTTAACTATGTTTTACCCCAAATAAGACATTCCCTATTATATATGTTATTCAAGTGCTGGTAATTACAGAATCTCCCACATTAAAGAGAGCAAATAAACGAACGAAATTAAATTGTAAAATAAAAGAATATTTAACCTAGGATTTATACACAAATATATTCCAAATAAAGGACAGATAAGTTCCAAATAATACCCCTTACCCAGAACTCATTCGAAGCTCAAACGTTGATCAGCCATAACGGAATGTCTAAGCGCCGTTTAAGCTCTGAATGATCCACGAGAAAAAGGTAACTTCTCTATTGTATTTCCATTCTTTTTCTTCTAGTTCTCACTAGAAACGATCAGTAAGGTAATAATTATTGTAACTGATTAACAAATAGGAATGAAAGTTGGTAAAACAACTTTCATTCCCGTTGAAGAAATAACAAAATTCTGATATTTAGTTGTTTACATCTAACTATCCGTAACAACTGATTCCAAAATATCTTTATCCTTCCATTATATTTGTCTTGTTGATAGGACAAATACAAACTATTTTTGTCCTATCAACAAGACAATACTTGATTCTATTAAAGATAGAAAAAAAATTTGGTAATTATATTCCATTTTACAATACATGAAAGAAATGCTTGTTTCCATAACCAAACTCCCTCGTCTCTTTGTTCAAGTGAGCCTGAAGGAGGGAGGGAGTTTGCTGTAATTACCTAACGTCTTTCCCTGTACCGGACATCCTTTATCCGAGCGAAACCGGAATATTCCACTCGTTTTGTTATCGAATTATTCACGCCATCCACTTTATAGAATCCCAACTTTCCTCCGTTCACACCACTAACACTATTATCATAAGTACCCACCATCAATTCGAATTGACGGGCCATAAATTCTTCCGAGGGTTCCGGCCACCAATAATTATTATGATACAAATTAAATTTCAACATGGTCACTTCTTCGTTGGCTCCCAAATTGATATTTTTCATTTCATAAGTCATATTGGTTCCCAAATTATGCAAATACACTTTGTTTCCCACACCGTAGAACATATAAGGGAACTGAGAATGGAAAGCAAAGACTGTAGCTTTATCGAAATCTGGGGCGTTCAAATTTTCGTATTTACTCTCTTGCACGAATCCCGTTCCGCTCATATTAATTCCATATATAACTCGTTTCCCAGAAGCGTTTTGCAATATGGCGTACACCAAGCCATTCGAATAACGAGTTCCTTCCATGTAAACTAGATCCATTCCGGTTTTAAAGTCAAACAATCCTCCGACTTCCGGATTAGGAACAGGTGTCAATATCTGGTTAACGTCATTACTTGTCGGGCTCTTGAAGCTCCAACCCACAAAACGTTTATTATCTATATCATAGAACAAGGCGGCCGTACTGTTTCCCGGGTAACGAACCATACTTATACCAACATACGGGGCGACACGGTATTCGGGGGACTTCCCGCGAACAGAAGTATTGATTGGCATTTCAAAAGCCGCTCCCGCAGCCGTTACTAATGCATAAACATTCCCTTTATTTGAAACGGCAAAAATAGCACGTGCAGTAGGAGGGCCCATGTTTGCCAAGGGCATATATTCAACGATGCTTTCATCCGGATCGCTTGGTGCTACAATAAAGTCTGTCGTGTAAATGTTATACATATCACTCGTCTCGAAGGTATTCTGGTTAAGTTTGTAAGTACCTTCTTCCGACATGAGATAAATAACATCCCCCGTGGCAACAGGTGCCGGATAGAATCCGATCTTCGTTGCTTTTTTCAGATCGGGAAGTCCTAACAAAGACAACAAATCATAAGCGGGTTCAATCCGATCTGCCGAAATAACGGAAATCATATCCATCCTCACACGTTCTTCTTCACCCTCGTTACACAATACCAACCAACCTTCGTACGTGGAAGAAGTCACTTTCACGTCAAAAGTTGTAGAATACTCGATAGAGGAACGTTTATCTTTTACCGCAAACCACACGACATAATTCCCCGATGGGATTGAAATTAACGTATCCAAGTTTAACGATTTAGACGGATTCAAATCTACCCATGCTTCATTATATAATTGGCTTCCTCCCTTTAACTCCAGCTTATAAGAAAACTCGAAATTAGGATTTCCATCCTTAATCTCTCCTTCCAATGAAGAAATCACCTTCGGTTGGGCAACAATATGCTCTATACCTCCAAGAATTTCAAGCGTTTCGGGCAAGTTCTCTATTTTAATTTCTGCCATCTCGCTATAATCATAATTCCCCTTGTCGTCATAGCACGACATCAAAAAGAGAATGAACGAGAGTAATATTACATTTTTTATTTTCATATTGACAATTCTTTAAACAATTATTGATAATCAGAATAATCCACCTCGTAGTTCGGGGCCAATTGCATATACTTCCCATCCGAATCCGTTACAGGATTTCCCGCATCAGCCTGCTCTTGTAAATAAATTCGCACGGTTCGAGCGAAGAAGGGAAGTCGTGCAGATTGCATTTTATACCCGTAATAGTTAGCATATTGCCAATCTATCGGGGTTAACCCGCACACTTGATTTACCACCTGATACTTCTTTGCCGTCCATTCTCCAAAATAGTCCTTTTCCGCGTAATTTTTCCAGAAATTGGGTTGCGTATACATCTCGTTAAATGTGAAAACATAACGAACACCACTAATTTGCTCTCCTTTTGCCGTGTAAAGATTCGTGTTTTTATAGGTTTCCAGATAACATTTAAAATGTTCATTCTCTTGCAAACGAAGCACTATTTTCAACGTTTTCTCTAATAAAGTCTCCGTGCGTATGATACGAACCGGCACCTCCGCTTTACTTGTTCCGGCCTTAATTACCAGCGAGTCTAACTCGATCTCGAAATCTTTTCCTTCAACAGCTGTCGTTTCTTCCATATCAACGACAACCTTAAACGGCCGGTCATAATCGACCACTTTCCCCATGGTCAAAACAGGAGCGTACAGTACGTGACTCGTATAATAAGCATTCGTTCCGGCAAAAGAAAAATCGGTCGAATCACCATAATATTCCGTTGTACTACCATAAACAGCATTCGTCAATCTCTGGAAATAAATTCCTGCATCATCGCTAGCGAACACTGGAATTTCTTTTTTATCGCAACTCCACAAAAAGGGAAATGATATTAGCGCAAATAATATTATTCTCAATTTCATAATTCTTGTTTTTAACGATTTTCAATTTCTCCCGCCGGTAACGGAATGGTAAACTCAAAATAATTCGCTCCATTATAATTATATCCCGCTTCATCAATCCACAAGTAATCCGTATTTAACCTCTTGTGCAAGAAGAAAGTTTGTCCTTCTCCCCAGAATTCACGTGCATATTCGTTATTCAATTTCGTTCGCAAATCTCTTTCATTTTTCACGGGCAAAGCAGGTAATCCGCGTTTGGCCCGTATTTGACTCAACCACTCGTATCCATCTGCTAGAAGCGGTTCACATTCGGCCGCGATGTAGTATACCTCACTCAAACGGATTAATGGCATCAACACGGCATGAAAATATTCCAAATCCTTGTCCGGCTTATCGGGATTCTTCTCGTCTTTAGGTTTATCAATCTTTTTATACTTTATAAAAATATCTCCCTGTACCCCCACGCTAGTAGCGGTTTTCCAATGTGTTTGATAACGATAATCCTGACTCTCGTTGCCAAAAAGACTACTCAACACGAAATTGGGTTTAGGCTGTAAGAAATTATTCCCGGCTGTCTCGTCATCAAAATAATACGTGTAAATATCTGCCCGGGCTTTATCATAGAACCCCATCAATACCTCGGTAGAGAAAACCCGATCGGGAGTTCTTTGGTTAGCTAACAATTTATTCGGATCCACCGCGGGAAAATGTTTAGCCACATTTTCATCTGCCAACAACTGGCGAGCTGCCGTTAATGCATTTGCTTTATCCCCTGCATACAAATACGCCCGGGCTTTTAATGCCAAAACAGCATAATAATTGAATCGCAATTGACGATAGCGCAAGTACACTTCCTGATCTTCTTCCAGTGAAGCCATAGCCCCCTGTTCGATCACGGGATCATTCCCCTTAAGCAGTTGTTCTGCGGCATTAATATCCCGCAACACTCGTCCCATTACCGTATCGGCCGCCAATATAGGTAACGCCGAAACTTTATCCGATTCATTATAAGGGATTGCCTCCGCAGACGGATTTTTCACATACACGGGACCAAACAAGCGCAACATATCCAAATGCAAGAAAGCGCGCAAGGCCAAAGCCTCTCCCGTCAACACCTTCTTTTCCTGCTCGTTTAATACCCCGGTACTAATCTCCAAGTTTTTAAGCAACACGTTACAATTTAAGATCGTGGCGTAAGCTGACGACCAAATACTCGACAAATTAGCCTCAACAGTTTCATCCGTGTAATCCGGTTTCACTAAAGCCGTATAATATTTATTCACGGATAGCGGCGTGTAACGAAAAGCGAGGATATCAATCATCTCGTAAGTAAGATTCTTGCCGTAAAGTGTTGAACCGGCTAATTTATTATATATCCCGTTTACGGCTGTATAGAAACCGCCACGCGTAGCAAAAAGTTGTTCCTCGGACTGTTTATCCTTGGGCTGCACATCCAAAAAGTCCGAACACCCGCTTCCCGCGAACAACAACAGGCTTAAATATATGATAACATGTAATTTCATACCACTTGTTTTTTAAAAATTAAACGATAATCCTGCTTCCAAACTCCGAGCAAAAGGATAAGAAATACCTCTCTCAGACTTAATAGAAGATGCTCTAAATACATCACGCATAGAAACCTGCAGTTTTAGATTACTTAAACCGAGCTTCTGAATCCAACCGTCATAAAACTCGTAACCAAGATACACAGACTCCAACGTCAACACGTTCTCCTCTTGCACGAACCGGGAAGACATTGGAGTGGATGCGGCATTAGCGATGTTTTTAAAACGCACAATATCACCCGCTTTTTGCCAACGTTCGTAAAGTGCTCGTTTATCCTGATTTTTATTCAATCCCTCGGTTGAGATATTCTCAACTTTATTGAACAAAGCTTCATTAAACACATCCGCTCCCAATTGATAACGGAAATTCAAACTGAGCGACAATCCTTTCCAATTCAAAGACGTTCCCACTACCCCCTCTATTTTCGGACGAGTATTACCGCAAATAACCTCATCATCATATGAGAAATCATACGTGTAATTTCCATTTTCATCGTAAAATAACTCTTTACCATTCGCCGGGTCAATACCCACCGATTTTACAGCCCAAATATCATCCGGGTCCGCCCCGTCATAATACCGAACCGTATTGGCTCCCTTTCCGCTCGCGTTGAGCAACGACAATTTGTCCCCAATCTTGTCGATTCGTGTTTTCTGCGTACGCAGATTGGCACGTACCATCCACGAAAAACGTTTATCAAAATTCTGAATAATATAGTAAGAAGCAGTAGCCGTCACTCCTTGAGAGGTTTGTTCTCCGGCATTCGTCATATAAGTTGGTGTTCCAGAAGACAACGGCATCCCAATCCGTATCAGAAGCGGGTCCGTCACTTTATGAAAATAGTCAACCGTGATATTTAAACGCCTGTTCAACAAAGTAATGTCAATACCAAAATTTTTATCCAACGTGGTTTGCCACTTCAAATCAGGATTACCCACCTGATTCAAGATAGCACCTAACCCGAAATAATTCATCGAACCATATTGGAATACATAAGTCAACAATGTTTGGGCCGAGTCGTAATTTTGATTTCCGGGATTACCGATAGAAGCCCTCAATTTCAACAAATTAATCCAATTAAAGTTATTCATGATAAATTTCTCCTTGTGCAGATTCCATCCCAAACCGACAGACCAGGTCGTGTTGTATTTTTTAGAAGATCCGAACACGGAAGACCCGCTGCTACGCAAACTAAAATCCATCAGATAACGATCGTCAAATGAATACCCAACGTTAAAATAACCGTTCAAAGAGCGAGAAACACTCTCGTAAAACGTGGGAATTCCGTGTTCCGGGTATCCGTTCGAGAAAGAAGGATAGGTAAAATCCCCATCAGGGAAACCTTGTGCCGAATACCCCTGAACCAAAGACTTGCTTGCATTGAAATTTCCCCCGGCGACCAAATTGATCCGATGGACTCCCAACACTTTAGCCCAGGTCACGCTAAGTTCCCCTTCCGCTTGATTCAACCGGGTATTCGTTGAAGTATATTCCCCCTTCTTCAAGGCTTCCGTATCTTCAAAACGCGTGTCCTCCGGGGAATAAAATACCTCTGTATCATTGTTCCCGTATGTTATTCCCAACCGGGCACGTACACGCCATTCTGTCGTGGGAAAATATTCTGCCACGAAATAATTGCTCAATGAAACGTTCTTTCCCTCATTGCGACTATTCAAATTGTCATTCCACAGCGGGTTGGACGCTTCAAAATAATCATTTTTCTCCAACCATTTCTCGACAATTCCATCCTTATTCCGTTTCTTGAAATAAGGATTCGCTTCCGCGTAAGATTGAAAAGGTACAACAGGATTCTCTATATCCGTCACGTTAATCGAAAACTTGTTAGAGAATTGAAACTTTTCCATCCGATAGATCAAATCAATATTACCGCTGATGATTTCACGCAAAGACTCTTTCATCACCCCGGAAATACCGTTATACCCGACACCTAAACCAAAAAGAAAACGGCCTTCACCACCTTGCACGTACAAAGAATGTTTTTGATTTACTCCCGTGCGTAACGGTTCGGCCAACCAGTAAGTGTTTACCCCACTCTCTATAGCTTCCAATTTCTTGTTATACAATTCATTCAATTCAATTTCTTTTTCCGCACTCCAATTCGCCGGAGAATATCCTCCCGCCAATCTCTCGAATTCTAATTTCTCTCTCGCATTCATCAAATTATAACTGCTCAAATCCGGCATGGAAAGATTAAGATTCCCGTTATAACTCACCTGAAGTTCTCCCGATTTAGGTTTCACGGTTTCTACCACTACAACCCCGTTAGCAGCTTTCGACCCATAGATAGCGGTTGAAGCCGCATCTTTTAATATCGTAATCGACTCTATACGATTAATATCCAGATCATTAATTACAGCTAATGACGATTCGAATCCATCTAAAATAAACAAGGGTTGATTAGGGTCAGCATCCAACTCGTCACGCAATCCTAACACGCTTGATTTCCCTCGAATCTCCATGTTCGGCAAGCGATTTGGATCCGAACCGAATTGATTATCTTCCAAAATCGCGAATGCCGGATCAAGCGTCTTCAAACTCTGTAAAATATTCTGGGACCCCATCGTTTTCAACTCTGCTGCAGTATAAGTAGAAGCCGATCCCGTAAAACTTTCCTTTTTACGAGTAAAGATACCAGTGACCACAACATCTTCTAATGCCACTTTTTCTTCTTGCATCGTGATTTTTAACTCTTGATGATATTCACCAACTTTAAACTTAGGAATTGCCACATATTGAGTTTCCATTCCGATAAAAGAAAATACTAAAACCACCGAATCCTTGGGAAGTACTAACGAAAACTCCCCATTGGCATCCGTGGCCACTCCTATCGTCGTCCCCTTAATTAAAATAGCAACTCCCGGTAAAACCTCCCCGCTTTGATCTGTCACTTTCCCCGTTATTTTAAATTCTTGCCTTTTATCCGAAGATTTACTTTGCACTTTTATCAAAATGATTCCTCCTTCAAGCAAGTCCCATGAAAATCCTCTATCCAAAAGCAACTTATCCAACACCTTACCTACAGGTTCATCCTTCACGTTCACGCTCATTTTTCCCAGATCCCGACATTGCTCTTCATTATACACGAAATCATATTTCGTTTGACGTTTGATCTCCCGAAACACTTGTTCTGCAGATACATCCTTCAGGTTCAAGGAAACCTTTTCTTGTGCCGATACCCCAATGGCAGCCACTTGTAACACACAGACAAGGATCAATACGATATTCCATCTCATAACCCTCAAAATTTTTCTATTCCGATAGTTCGGAAAAAGAAGTAAATACCACTTTTTTTTCATAACTTTGAATTACTTTAATTTATAAATTCTCTTTTATTGGCAATTCCCGTTGCACATGAAGAGTATAAAAGCGGAAGGTGTTCCCGCACCTTCCGTTTATTTATTTCATATATAATATCAATTCTCGACCATTCAATTTATAATTTACATTTACAGAAGAAGTTAAAGCTTTCAATATAATAGAAAAATTCGCATGCCGTTTGATATCTCCAGTAAAATGAAGATTTCTTATTGATTCATCTTGAAATTCAACACTTACATCATACCAGCGAGCCATGATATCCATTATTTTCTCCAAACTTTGATTTTTGAACAAGAAATGTCCCTCTTTCCAAGTCACGTAAGGCAAAATATCCACTTCTTTCACTTCCATCGTTTTATTTTTTCGATCATAACGAGCCAATTCATTGGGCTTAATTTGCCACTCTTGAGTATTCCCCTCCATCTGCAACCCGACACGCCCCTTCACAAGAACTGTTTCTATATAATTTTTATCGTAAGTATTTACATTAAAAGAAGTACCTAGCACCCTTACCCGCACTTGTTCTGCATTCACAACAAACGGTCTTTGCGGATCTGTTACTACTTCAAAAAAAGCCTCTCCTCTTAACTCTACTTCACGAGAAGTTGCACTGAAGTTTACCGGATAACGAAGTTCACTATCTGAATTCAAATACACTATAGTTCCGTCTGAAAGTTTCAAACGATATTCTCCCCCTCTTGGAATCTTTAATACATGATAATACCCCGATGCCAATTCCTTTACCGAATCACCATACTCCAATTGATTATTTGAAGCAATAATTCCCTGTTCAATAGACATCCGAACAGAATCTGAAAGTTCTATTTCCTCCCCATTTTCCATAAACAGTGTTGCCTTATGACTTCCCGGTAATATCGTTTGAATTGCAACCGGAACAACTGCCTGTTCCCCTTTCTTTATAAATAAAGAAACACAAACCACCAATAATAAAACAGCTGCCGCACCCCAACGGGAAAATCTAATAAATTTTTTTCTCTTTCGAAGAATGCTGTTTTCACGAATACGTTCCCATAAAACGGAATTTTTCTCTTCACCTTTAACAAAGATTCCCAACTCTTCGTCTATATATCCATCATCCTGTAGACGCATAAAAAGAGCTTCATGCATTGGAGAATCGGATCGCCATTGATTCAATTCTTCTCTCTCAAAATCAGATAACTTTCCTCGTATACTTCTGTATAAAAGTTCTGCAATGTGATGTTCCAAATGAAAGTTCATGCTTTATTTTTACATCTAAAACACTTGAACTAGCGTTTGGTGTATAGCAATATATTAAAAAAATAATATTTTTTAAATTTCGATCTATAAACTACTGTTTTTCAGTAACAAAAGAAAAAGATTAAAATCCTTAATCCGGTTACGCATGTAGTGATTAGCATTATTCTTGTATTTTTTCACCGTATTAATAGATATATGAAGTTGTTTAGCTATCTCTTCGTGTTTTTTCCCCTCCAAACTGAGCTGGTATACTTCTTTACAAGCAGGAGGTAATTCATCGAAAATACGATGTAACATTTCGAAAAGCTCAGCTTTAATTACATTTTCAAGAAAACTTTCCGAGGGTTCTTCCACGAATCCTTCTACATATTTCTGCTTAATTCTTTCATGACGAAGATTATTCAAACAACGATTTTTAACACCTGTATATAAAAAGCTTTTTATCGCAAGTTCATTGTTAAACTTCTTCCTATTTTCCCAAAGAGACACAAAGGTATCTTGAAGAATATCCTCGATTAGCCGTTCATCGGATAAAAATTTATTTCCAAAATAACGCAAAGTAGAAACATACTTTTCGTAAATTTCTTTAAAAGCCGACTCTTTCCCGTCAATAAAATCCTGGATTATATTTTCTTTTGCTTGAAACATTATTCTTTGGTACTTTTCAACGTTTTAAATATAGATATAAAATTTTACAACCATCAAAAAAGAATACAATTTTGTTTTTCATATTCTTCTATACTCCCATTTTTAGAAGAATTCTTATGATCCATATATCACCATGGTATGAAATTTGTTTTATCCGATTCAAAACAACATACATCTATTATCGCGGGAATTATAGTTTGAAATTTGTAGAATAATCTTGTAAACATGAATATTGAAGAATTCAGAGAATATTGCTTGTCCTTGAAAGGAGTACACGAGAAGATGCCTTTCCCGAATGTTCCCGATAAATACAGTCAGGACGTTCTATGTTTTTACGTGGCAAGCAAATGGTTCTGTTTTGTAAATATCGAAGTATTTGATTTTTGCTGTATCAAATGCAATCCAGATGAAATGGAAGAATTACGAGCCACGTACACGGGCATAAAACCCGGATGGCATATGAATAAAAAACACTGGATCAGCGTTCATTTTAACCAAGACGTACCAGACAAGAAAATCAAAGAGCTGGTCAAAAAATCCTATGACATTGTAGTCAAAAGCCTGACAAAGAAAGAACGGGAGACATTAGCAAATCTTGAGGAATAAAATCTTTCTATTCCTCCTCTCTTTTTCTACCGCAAATACCAAAATCTGTAATTTTGGTATGTATCTCTGTAATTTATATACAAATGAAACGACAGAGGCGATGTAATTTTGCAACATAAAATTATGAACACAACATACTAGAATAATCATTATAAAAAATCATATTATGGCAAAAAGAATTTTAATCCTTTCTTCCAGTCCCCGAAAAGGCGGAAACTCTGACACCTTGTGTGACGAATTTCTGCGGGGAGCTAAAGAAACGGGAAATGAAGCTGAAAAGATTTTCTTACGAGATAAAAAGATTAATTACTGCACGGGGTGCAGCACGTGTAGCCTGCATCATAAACCCTGTCCGCAAAAAGATGATGCCACAGAGATTATTGATAAGATGGTGGCAGCAGATGTTATCGTCATGGCAACACCTGTCTATTTCTACACGATGAGTGCCCAGATGAAAACCTTGATTGACCGGTGCTGTGGTCTCTACACGGAAATGAACGACAAAGAATTCTATTTCATTGTCACGGCGGCAGAAGATGATAAAGAAAAAATGATGCGCACCGTGGACACGTTCCAAGGATTTCTTGATTGCCTAGAGAATCCTACCATCAAAGGGGTTATCTTCGGACTAGGCGTATGGCATGTCGGAGAAATCAAAGGGAACCCAGCCATGCAGGAGGCATACGAAACAGGGAAACGAGTATAAATTTATAAAACTATGTATCTAGAAAACATTAACTCCCCGGAAGACGTGAAACGTCTTTCCATTGAAAATTTAAATATACTAGCGAATGAAATTCGTCACGCTTTACTAACCAAACTAAGCGCTCATGGTAGACATATCGGTCCTAATCTAGGAATGGTTGAGGCCACGATAGCCCTACACTACGTGTTCAACTCGCCAGTGGACAAAATCGTGTATGACGTGTCGCATCAAAGTTATGCCCACAAGATGTTAACCGGACGTAAGGATGCCTTTCTTCATGCGGAAGAGTACGATGAGGTAACCGGTTATACCAATCCGCAGGAAAGTAAACACGATTTCTTCACGATCGGTCACACGTCAACCTCCGTAAGCCTTGCCTGCGGGTTAGCCAAAGCCAGAGACCTGAAGAGAGGCCGTGAAAATATTATCGCCGTAATCGGTGACGGTTCTCTAAGTGGTGGAGAGGCCTACGAAGGATTAAGTAATGCGGGAGAAACAGGTACCAATTTGATCGTGGTGGTCAATGATAATGAAATGTCTATTGCCGAAAATCATGGTGGTTTGTACCAGAACTTGAAAGCCTTGAGAGACTCTGACGGGCAAACACCTTGCAATTTCTTCAAGTCTCTCGGGCTTGATTACATCTACGTAAAAGACGGTAACGACATTACCGCTTTGATACACGCCTTCACACAAGTAAAAGACATTCCCCGTCCCGTGGTTGTACATATCCACACGCTAAAAGGAAAGGGATACACTCTCGCAGAAACCTACAAGGAAAGATTCCACTGGGGTATGCCGTTCAACTTAGAGACCGGACAACCGTTATCTGACGGGGGGAACACGGAAGATTATTGCAATTTGACAGGAAAATTCCTGCTGGAGCAAATGCAAAAAGACCCTACCGTGGTGGCTATTTCCTCGGGAACACCCGCGGTAATCGGTTTTAATCCCGAACGCAGACAACAAGCCGGAAAACAATTCGTTGACGTGGGGATCGCCGAGGAACATGCCGTGGCTCTCGCATCCGGTATCGCTGCTAATGGCGGGAGACCCGTGTACGGCGTTTACAGCACGTTTATCCAGCGGTGCTATGACCAATTGTCACAAGATTTGTGTATCAACCGGAACCCGGCAGTCATTTCGGTATTTCTTGGAGGTTCTGCCGGAATGAATGATGAAACTCATCTCGGATTCTTTGATATTCCACTTATCAGCAATATTCCGAATATAGTGTACCTGGCCCCGACTTGCAAAGAGGAATACTTCGCCATGTTGGAATGGGGTATCAAACAAACGACACATCCCGTAGCCGTTCGTGTTCCGGGACCGGTTGTTATCGAAAGCGGAGAGACCTTTGACACGGATTATAGCGAATTAAACCGTTATAAAATTACCTGTCAAGGAGAACGGGTGGCCATCATCGCTCTCGGTAATTTCTACCCGTTGGGCGTATCCGTGTGCCTGAAACTACAAGAGGAAACCGGCATTCAAGCCACGCTGATCAATCCTCGTTATATCACGGGAGTTGACAATCAACTACTGGAAGATTTAAGGACCAATCACCAACTGGTGATTACACTGGAAGACGGTGTACTGGATGGTGGTTTCGGGGAAAAGATTGCCCGCTATTACGGGGATTCCGAGATGAAGGTCAAGAACTACGGTCTGAAGAAAGAATTTGCCGATCGCTTTGTTCTGGAAGAACTGTTAAAAGAAAATCATTTGACAGACACGCAGATCACGAATGAGATTCGGGAAATCATAGATAAAAAACAAGACTAAGTTTTAGGTTAATATGTAGCAACCAGCAACTAAAAAAGTGGACACCCCCTTTTTTAGAGCAAAAGTCCGAACTTATAAAAGTTCGGACTTTCAAATATCTCAACAATAAATTCCCCAACAGCTAAATCACCCCGAAATGCCGTAAAGCCTTTTCAATTCCATCCTCATCCACGGAATCGGTAACATAATCCGCTGCCAGCTTTACTTCATCTTCCGCATTTCCCATAGCCACCCCGATCCCGACATGTTTCAACATAAGGACATCATTTCCTCCATCCCCAAAAGCCATTGATTCCTCCAACGATATTCCAAAATAATCCAACATTTTATCTACCCCCACTTGCTTACTACTTCCTTTCGGAATAATATCCGAGAACAATGGATTCCACCGGGTTGCCTCACAATGAGGCATGGCAGCCATAATCGCATTCTCCTGTTCTTTCGTGAAAAATGCCACCAACTGGAAAACCTCTCCTTCGACAGCCTCTCGTAAGGGTAAACTAGGCGGTTGCGGAAAGTTCAGTAAACGAAAAACCTCGTTCGTCCGTTCGTTCGTGTAATTAATATAAAATGCATTTTCATGCACAAAAATACAGGGAAAACTCTCTTGTTCTTCCATGTATCGCACTAAAGAAACCATATCTTCCGATGGCATACTATGCTTATAAATCACTTTCTCCTCCACAATACAATAACCCCCGTTTAAAGTAACATAACCGTCAAATTGCAGGTCTTCTAAATTATTAATAGCCAACAATTGCCTCCCACTCGCAATGAATACCCGAATACCTTTGGCACGTAAAATAGCAATCGCTCTCTTCGTAGAATCCGGAACCCGGTGTGTCTTAAAACTAACCAACGTCCCGTCAATATCAAAAAATACAGCTTTTATCATATCATCCTAATTTCAACGCGAAAATACAGATTTACACAACAATTCTCATTGACCTAAATCAAAATTTATAAGAAGAAGAAAACAGTCGGGAATGATATGGTATCGAAAAGAAGGCAGTATTTCTGTTTTGGTGTGATGATCTCTGCCGGGAGCCGACTGTTTTCTAAAGTTCTAATTTGTCTTCTTGACAAAGTTAAAACATTTATTCCAATATTGCAATATTTTGAATTTATTTTTCAACCAATTTATCACAATAATGCAATATCATCACAAATCCGTCATGCATACAACAATAGATTACTACTTTTATTTCTTCTCTTCCTCCGGGGTCACGTTATCTAACCTAAATTCCAACGCCTTCACCGAAATCAATATCTCTTTCACGGAAATTCCCAATGAAATCACCAACAGCAACAACGCCACCCCGAACGTGTAAACGGCCAAAGTTTGTAGACCGATATAGATAAAAAAGGTACAAACCACGCAAAGTAATAAACTGATCACCCCGTAAATTTGCATCGATCGAGCCATGTAGAGCCGCTTCCGTAAATTATCCAGTTGCAATTTGGTCATCGCACTCGGCCGATTCTCATGTTCTCCCTTCAAATTCCGAATCACTTGGGCATACGCCAGAAAACGATTCGTATAAGCCAGCATGATCAACGATATAGCCGAGAATAAAATAGAAGGTGTTGTCAATGTAAGCTCTTCCATAACCGCAATATTAAATACTAAATACTTTACGGGCACATTCGTATCCCTGATTATACAAGTCCGTTAATTTCGTCACGTCTTGCTCAATCCGATCCACCTCCAACGGTTTCTCCGGACGAATCAAGATTACTTTTTTCTCCCGTTCTAACTGTTCCAAAAAATCAAGCGTCTCGTTATAACGTTTATTCTTTATCCTCAAGCTCTCCCGTAACGCCGGATACTTACGATACATAAACCAAGGCAATGATTTCTCTTTTTCATCTTTCCGGTAACCTTTATTACGAGTCAGGATCACCACGTTACGATCGAACCCGTCAGCTATTGCCTTCCGGATCGGGATGGCATCACAGATTCCCCCGTCCAACATGGGTTCCCCGTCCACGTAAGAGATCGGACAAACAAAAGGCAGACTGCAAGAGGCCCGACAAATATTCAGCAAACGTACCGGATCATGCTTTTCCTCGAAATAATTCGCCTCGCCCGTCCTGCAATTACTCGTCACCATCACGAAACGCTCCGGAGAAGTAAAGTAAGTATCATAATCGTACGGGATAATCCGGGTCGGGAAATTGTCAAAAATAAGGTCAAAATCCATGATACTCCGCTTCGTGAAAAAATAGCGAAACCCGATATAATGATACTTATCCAACAAATCAATATTACACCTCTTGGCCCGTCCCCGCTGACGAGAAGCATAGGAAAGTCCGTTACACGCCCCAGCAGAAACACCGATCGTGTAAGGGAAATAAATCTTTTTATCCATCAAAAAATCCAACGCTCCGGCAGTAAAGACGCCTCTCATCCCGCCACCTTCAAGCACTAATCCCGTGTGTGAATCTAATATCATAACCAACAAACATTTTTATCTTCTTTCGAAACAGGTGGAGCCACATCCCACACATCACTCAAATCCGGCCCCTCACTTCCCGCAGCATACGTTCGCAAATGCTCTCCCGGATGTTCCTGCCAATAGTTCACGATCGGATCGATAAACTTCCAACTGGCCTCCAAGGCATCATCCCGCGTGTAAAGCATCGAATCTCCCTGCATGGCATCCAGCAACAAACGCTCGTAGGCTCCCGGCAGATAATTGTTACAAAGCGAGGCATACAGGAAATCCATCCCCACTTGTTTCACCGTAAAACCGCCACCCGGCATTTTCAACCCAAACTTCAACATCACCCCTTCATCCGGTGTCATACGAATAATCAACTGGTTACAAGACGAACCCTCGCATTGCCCCTGAAATAACTTGTGCGGCGTGGACTTGAAATGAATTACCACCCCGGAACGTTTGTCTTTCAATCGCTTACCTGTATATATATAAAACGGCACATGACTCCAGCGCCAATTATCAATAAACACTTTCAACGCCACGTAAGTCTCCATGTCGGAATTCGGGGCAACATCCTTTTCTTGTAAATACCCAACCACGGGTTGCCCCTTCGATTCTCCTGCCACGTATTGAGCTCGAACAACATTACGGGGAATATCCTCCCCTTTCCACTGCCGAAGCGAACGTAACACCTTCACCGTCTCGTCCCGAATCACTTCTGGCTCCATCGTCGCCGGGGATTCCATAGCCACGAAAGCCAACAACTGCATCAAATGGTTCTGCACCATATCCCGTAAAGCCCCCGCTGTCTCGTAATACTTCCCCCGATTCTCGATCCCGAGCGATTCCAAGGCATATATTTCCACGTAATCCACGTAGTTCCGATTCCACAGGGATTCGAATATTTCGTTCGCAAAACGTAAGACCAATATATTCTGTACAGTCTCCTTCCCCAAGAAGTGATCGATACGATAAATCTCCTGTTCACAGAACACTTGCAACAAGGATTTATCCAACTCCTTCGCCGTTTCCAAACTTGTTCCGAAAGGTTTTTCCACCACGATCCGGTGCCATCCACCCCGTTCCTTTACGCCAAACAGACAACTTCTTCCAATGTATTTCGTGATTGCCTGCTGGGAATTTGGCGGAGTTGCCAAATAATACACCACCCGCATCGGAATAGCATATTCCTCCATCAAAAACATCACCCGTTCCCCCAATTCATCGGCTCCCTCTACCGGATCAAAAGGCTGGTAGTACACCTTCTGCAAGAAACGATTAACCTCCTCCCCGTTCAGTCCTTTTTCCCCTTTCAACTCCTCCAACATCAAACGGATCGACAAACGAAACTCCTCATCACTCATGGATTTCCTTGAAGTTCCCAAAATAACAAAACGCTCCGGCAACATCTGCCGTACGTGTAACTCGTATAAAGAGGGCATCAACATTCGTTTGGTTAAATCACCCGATGCCCCAAATATGACTAATACCTGATCCTCCGGTCTATTCATAATTACACATTATAAGTTCCTGAAACCGTCTTTCCACCTTTTCCCGTCCAGTCGGTATGGAAAAACTTACCCCTTTCGGCATCCGTACGTTCGTAAGTATGCGCCCCGAAATAATCCCGTTGCGCCTGTATCAAATTCGCTGCGGAATTAAAATTACGTAACCCGTCAAAATAACTCAGTGCCGAGAAGAAACAAGGAGCCGCAATACCGTTAAACACGCAATCCACGACCACTCCCCGCAAAGCCGGCAAAGCATTCTCCATTCTCTCGTGGAAAAAAGCATCGAATAACAAGTTCTGCAATCCCGGACTCTTCGTGAATGCTTGAGTAATCCTCTCCAAGAATACAGAGCGAATGATACATCCCTTTCTCCATATTTTAGCGATTGTCCCGTAATCCAAATTCCAGCCATTTCGCTCGGAGGCCCTGCGCATCAAGGAAAACCCCTGCGCGTAAGAGATCAGTTTCGCCGCATACAAGGCATCTCTCACCGCCTCGATTCCAGATGTGTTCAAGGTAATGCAAGCCTCCATATCTCCCACTTTACCTGAGGGGTACTGTACGGACGCTCTCTCTCTTTCGTTCACCAAGGACGACATGAAACGGGCAAACACCGCCTCCGACACCAGCGTCAACGGGTCCCCCTCATCCAAGGCCGCCATCACACTCCATTTTCCCGTTCCCTTCTGCCCGGCCACATCCAGAATATGATCCAACAAATAGTCTCCGTTCTCTTCCTTGTAATGCAAAATATGTGAAGTAATCTCGATCAAAAAGCTATTCAGTTCTCCCCGGTTCCACAACTCAAAAATATCTCCCAAGCCGTCATTATCCAACCCGGTTCTTTTCTTCAACATAGAATACGCCTCTGCAATCAGTTCCATATCCCCGTACTCGATCCCATTATGTACCATCTTCACGTAATGCCCAGCCCCACCGGGACCGATCCATTCGCAACAAGGAGAACCGTCTTCCAGTTTTGCCGCAATCGACTGTAGTATATCTTTCACTAACGGCCAAGCCATCTCCGAACCACCCGGCATAATGGAAGGCCCGTTCAACGCCCCCTCCTCTCCCCCGGAAATCCCGGCTCCAATAAAATAGAGGCCCTTCTCTTCCAGCATTTTCACCCGACGTTCCGTATCATGGTAATCCGAATTTCCCCCGTCAATAATAACGTCCCCCGGAGAAAGCCACGGGAGTAACTGCCCGATCAACTCGTCAACCGGGTCTCCGGCCTTCACCATTAACATGATCTTCCGCGGCAAGCGTATGGACTCCACGAACTCTTCAATTGTATAGGTCCCGTGAAAACACTTTCCCTTCCCTCGCCCTTCCACGAAACGGGTTACCACGCTTTCCCGGTCCGGGTGAACCCGGTTGTAAACAGAGACCGTGTACCCTTTACTTTCCAAGTTCAAAGCCAAATTTTCACCCATTACCGCCAATCCGATCAATCCTATATCTGATATTTCCATCATAACAATAATTTATTCGTAACTCTATTGTACGACGATTCCTTTTAATTTGTTCTTAAATATTATAACAAAATTTACACTCGCAAAATATCCTGCAAAAAGAGAGCCAAAATTGATCGACAAACGAACAATCTCACCCGCCCACTCTCACGTACTGACTCGAAGAGTAGATCATTCCTCCTTCCCCCGAGAAAAAACAATACAAATGTGCTATCTGTCCCCCTGCCCGTTCCAGCTGAAATGTCATACTCCCATCCTTTCTCCGGGCACCTACTCCTTCCACGACAAAAGGAGAAAAACAACGGTCACTCAACAACACGATCACCCGTAAGCGATCCTCATCCCCGGCTGAAGGCGAATTGATCCCCACATCCCACGTCAAAGTAACCCGCCCCGCATCATCTGCCGTTACTTCCAAGTGATTCACTTGTTGCAAAACTCCTGCTGTCAAACACAAGCGAGAAAAATCCCCCACATTTCCACACGGGGTAAATACCATCATGTTTTTCTTCATAAAAAGATTAAAACCATTCTGACTTGTCCCTGTCGCCGCTAATTTCCATATTCTCCTAGAAATCGTCTTCGTTAACCGTTGATAAAAAAGAGTTGCCACTCTTAACCGGGATCTTCCGGGATGTTGTCCTTCCGAATCGGCATCTTGAAAATCATTCGCTGTACTTCTCACCCGGATTTCATTACCAACCTTGTAGAAAACCATATTACCAACTTTACCTCTAATCTCTTGTTCAGTCTTTGCCATACAATCTTTATTTTTTTAATTACCATGACAAAAGTACCTTTCCCATCTCTTCTCAACGAATTCATTTCATAAACGACGTCATATTCTCACAAACAACATAAATTACTACACAAACGACATTTACCCCCACACCAGTTTCAGAACACATCCCCTACACTCCCGCTGTAATACCTACAGAAAAAGTACTTTCCTTTCCCCCACCGTCCTCTCACTCCCGCTCCAACTTCGCCCGCTGAGCGAAATTGCACCGAAGATGTTCCGAAAATGCACCGAGATTAACACGGAATTTCTTCCTTTGCTCCAAGGTATTACACCGGAAATTATTCCATAGATAATTTCCCCGCTCGTTATTTTCCACCATTTTAAATTTCCCCTTGAAAAAAAATCTAAACAAATTATTTTATCTTCGCACCGCTATTTGAAAATGTAAATCCATTTTCAATTTTCAACTTTCAATTTTCAATTAAATATGATTTCAGTAGACGGATTAACAGTAGAATTTGGAGACAGAGCACTTTTTAAAGATATTTCTTTTGTTATCAACGACAAAGACCGGATTGCCCTCATGGGAAAGAACGGGGCAGGTAAATCCACGTTATTAAAAATTCTAGCGGGAGAACGCCAAGCCTCCCGGGGAAATATTTCCTACCCGAAAGAAACTGTTATCGCTTATCTACCGCAGCATTTAATGACCCACAACGAAAGAACCGTTTTCGATGAGACGGCACAGGCTTTTGCCCACCTTTTCGAGATGGAGAAAGAAATTGAACGGCTGAATCAACAACTTACCGAAAGAACGGACTACGATTCTCCAGAGTACTACAAACTCATTGAAGACGTATCCGCCCTCAGCGAGAAATTTTACAGCATAGACTCCACACATTACGAGGCGGATGTTGAAAAAGTATTGTTGGGACTCGGATTCCAACGGGAAGATTTCAATCGTCCGACAGCCGATTTCAGTGGAGGCTGGCGTATGCGCATTGAGTTGGCAAAGATGTTGCTTAAAAACCCGGACGTGTTACTACTTGACGAGCCTACCAACCACCTTGACATTGATTCGATTCAATGGCTGGAGGACTTCCTCGTGAATAACGGGAAAGCTGTTGTCGTAATATCCCACGACCGGACATTTGTTGACAACATCACCACCCGAACTATCGAGGTCACCATGGGCCGCATTTACGATTACAAGGTAAATTACTCCCAATACCTTGTACTACGCCAAGAACGACGCATACAACAACAAAAGGCCTACGACGAACAGCAAAAAATGATCGCCGAGACGAAAGAATTTATCGAGCGTTTCAAGGGAACCTATTCCAAAACCTTACAGGTACAATCCCGCGTGAAGATGTTGGAAAAACTGGAAATACTAGAAGTTGACGAGGAAGACACTTCCGCTCTGAGATTGAAATTCCCACCCGCTCTAAACTCCGGTAAATACCCGGTGATCGCAGAAGAGCTTACGAAAGACTATGACGGCCACATCGTGTTCCAAGATGCCCACTTCACGATCGAAAAAGGAGAGAAAGTCGCTTTTGTCGGTCGTAACGGGGAAGGCAAGTCCACGCTGGTAAAATGTATCATGGGTGAAATTCCCTATACCGGAAAACTGACATTAGGCTATAACGTGAAAATTGGATATTTCGCCCAAAACCAAGCCTCTCTCATGGACGAAAGTCTTACCGTTTTCCAGACCATCGACGACGTAACCCCCATGGAATTGAAACACAAAATCAAGGATATGCTGGGAGCTTTCATGTTCAGCGGTGACGACATCGACAAAAAGGTTAAAGTTCTGTCCGGTGGAGAGCGTACCCGATTGGCCATGATCAAGTTGTTGCTCTCTCCCGTGAACCTGTTGATTCTCGACGAGCCTACGAACCACCTTGACCTCCGTACCAAGGACATTTTGAAAAATGCCTTGAAAGAGTTCGACGGTACCTTGATCGTCGTGTCCCACGACCGTAATTTTCTCACCGGACTCGTCCACAAGGTTTACGAATTCGGTAACAAGAAAGTAAAGGAACACTTAGAAGACATCCAAGGTTTCTTGCAGAAAAAGAAAATGGAAAATCTCCGGGAGATCGAGCGTAAAATCTGATAATCAATTTTTTTTATTATAATAAAAAAATATTATCCATCTGTTTTGTTTGAACCAATATTATTCGTAATTTTACGAACAACAAATAAAACCAAACATGGAAACGAAAGAATACACCACAGATCAAGAACAGCTCGCCCGTTTCGCAAAAGCAATGGGACACCCGGCACGAATTGCCATACTTAACTTTTTGGCCAAACAGAATTGCTGTTTCTTCGGTGACATTCATGAGGTCTTACCCATATCGAAGGCCACCGTTTCCCAACATTTGAAAGAGTTAAAGGATTCAGGACTAATTCAAGGCTCCATCGAGCCTCCCAAGGTTCGTTACTGCATTAATCGAGAGAATTGGGCCATCGCCAAGAATTTATTCGTACGCTTATTTGATCATGACAACACGAAAAAAAATAGTTGTTGTTAGTAACAACTATTTTACTAGTTATATTGTTCGTAATTTGACGAAATACAAACATAATAAATTAATGTCAATAACAATCAATTAAATTAAAACGTTATGAAAGTAATTCTATTGTTAACAATGTGTCTCGGCCTTTTCGCATGCGGCAACAAAAACACAAAAGGCAGCAAAGCCCAAGAACAACAACCACAAAAAGATCGTGTCGAAGTACTCTATTTTCATGGCAAGCAACGTTGTATAACCTGTGCGGCAATCGAAAAAAATACCAAAGAAACGATGGAAACCCTATTTGCCGACGAACTGAAAGACGGTAGCCTGGTATTCAAATCCATCGACATCTCTCAAACTGAAAACGAAGAGATCACCAACAAATACGAGGTCACGTGGTCTTCACTCTTCATCACAAAATGGAAAAATGGCAAGGACTCCACGGAAAACCTAACCAAATACGCTTTCGCGAAGGCCCTTTCCGCCCCAGATACATTCAAGGCAAACGTGACACAAAAGATTCGGCAACTACTAAAATAAACATCCATGGAATGGTTACAATCTTTATTGGATAGTAGTACTACTCCAGCTTTGACCGCCTTCCTGCTAGGACTACTGACGGCCATTTCCCCTTGTCCTCTGGCAACCAATATTGCCGCCATCGGTTTTATTGGAAAAGACATCGAGAACCGCCACAGGATATTTCGAAACGGTTTGCTCTACACGTTAGGCCGCATCATGGCCTACACGCTCCTAGGCATTATCCTCATCTCAATTTTGGAAAAAGGTTCAAGCCTATTTGGTATCCAGAAATTTATCGGCAAATACGGAGAAATGCTACTCGGACCCGCACTATTATTCATCGGGTTATTCATGCTGTTCGGCCACAAATTCAACCTGCCGTCATTCGGTTTCAAAGGTAATGGAGAGGGATTAGCCCGTCGGGGCGGATGGGGAGCTTTGTTACTCGGAATATTATTCGCCATGGCATTCTGCCCAACGAGCGGCATTTTCTACTTTGGTATGTTGATCCCTATGTCCGCAACATCGGTTGGCGGTTACTTACTTCCCGTCCTCTTTGCCATAGCAACGGCGTTACCCGTACTGGCCACAGCCTGGATTCTGGCTTTCAGTGTACAGCATATCGGCAATTTTTACGGTAAGATTAAAAACATACAAAAATGGTTGAATTGGATTGTAGGCGGGTTATTCACCGCCATCGGGTTATACTATTGTCTGGTTATAAATCTCTAAGTTTTTTCACACGAACAATGTTCGTAATATAACGAATTAAATAAATTAAATCATGGAAATAAAAGTTTTGGGATCCGGTTGCGCCAAATGCAAGACAACCTATGAAATGATCGAAAAGATCGTGAAAGAGAATCAGCTCGATGCAACACTTTCAAAAGTGGAAGACATCGTTGAGCTACTGAATTATGGCATCATGACAACCCCCGCTATCGTCGTCGATGGAGAAGTCAAACTCAAAGGTCATGTTCCCACGGAGAGTGAAATCAAAAAGATTCTCGGTATTTAATAACCTTCTAGTCATGAATAACAAAAAAGAATTAACCATCCTGTTTTGGATGACTGCTATTTTCGCAGTGATCTTTTTCATGCCACTCGGCAACGAGCGGTTCATGACCGCCATTGATGCCACACTCGACCTTGCCCAATGGTATGCGCAAGAACACGTGGTGCTATGCCTACTCCCCGCATTCTTCATCGCAGGAGTCATTGCTGTATTCGTCAGCCAGGGAGCGGTACTCAAATACTTCGGGGCAAACGCCAAGAAATGGTTATCCTACACGATAGCCGCCATCTCCGGTGGAATCTTAGCCGTTTGTTCCTGCACGATACTACCGTTATTTACAAGCATATACAAGCGCGGAGCAGGGCTAGGCCCTGCCATTGCTTTCCTCTATTCCGGCCCGGCGATCAGTATTTTATCAATTATCCTAACGGCTCGCATCTTGGGCGTGGAAATGGGAATTGCTCGCATAGTTGGAGCCATCACATTTTCCATTGTCATCGGTTTTCTCATGTCATTCATTTTCCGTAAGGAAGAAAAAGCCAAAAAAGAGGAACAGATGAACATCACCCCACCACCAGAGAAACGCCCGATGTGGCAAACTTCATTTCACTTTTTCACGATGGTACTCATCCTTGTCTTCGCCAATTGGGGAGCCCCTGCCGTATCCGACAAAGGATTATGGCTTTATATATTTACCTATAAATGGTATATAACGGGAATCCTCGCCCTGTTCTTCTGCTGGTCACTCATCTGGGTTCTGAAGTTACCGGTCACATGGGTATTGCTTGGTGCGATTGCGACGACACTTTCCGCCTTTCTTGCCAACACGTTTATCACTGATGCCAAGCTGGTCCCTTTGCTCCCGATGATTATAGGAATCACGTCATTATCCGTGATACTACTTTTTGACAAACGGGATGATGAAAACCGGGAATGGGCCTTTTCCTCCTGGGGATTTGCAAAACAAATCCTACCGCTATTGGCAATTGGAGTTGTTTTCGCTGGATTTTTATTAGGTTCAACACATGATGACATAACTATCGCCGGGATCATTCCCAATCATTGGATCGAGTGGGCTGTAGGCGGGAATTCACTGCTTTCGAACTTCTTCGCCAGTTTCACGGGTGCATTCATGTATTTTGCCACCCTGACCGAGGTGCCGATTATCCAAGGATTACTTGCCTCCGGCATGGGTAAAGGTCCTGCACTGGCATTATTACTGGCCGGGCCATCCTTATCCCTACCGAATATGTTGGTTATTAGTGGTGTCATGGGAGCCCAAAAGACAATCGTGTATGTTGCCCTCGTTATTATCATGGCAACCATATCAGGTTATATCTTTGGCTCGTTCTGTTAAAACTTGTAACCTGCAACTCTCCGTGGGCGAAAAGAAACGGGGTCTAAAAACAGACCCCGCTCCTGCAAAAAAAATATAAAACACAACATTTATTTCCCATGCATGTAGCGCACGAAGACCTCCATGGCTTCATACTCCGCCATTCCCAACTTGTTGTACAAGTCGGCCGTATTACGGTTACGGTCTTCAGCCCGCTGCCAAAACTCGCGAGGATCATCTCCCGGGTAAGCCGGTCCGTTATTTTGTGAACCATGTCTGTAAATCGCTTGCCGCTTGATCGATAACTCGGACGGACTTACCGGCACGGCCATATCTACTTTCTCAACCTCCCATTCCAACCAAGCCCCGCGGTACAACCACACGTAACAATCCTTGAACCAATCATCCTCACACACGACGTCAAAAGCCTGCATGATCGCATCCAGACAAACACTATGCGTTCCGTGCGGATCGGCCAAATCTCCGGCAGCATAAATCTGGTGAGGTTTCACCTCACGCAATAGATTCACGATAATATCAATATCTTCTTTTCCCAACAGATTCTTTTTCACGGAACCCGTTTCATAGAAAGGCAAATTCAAAAAATGAACTCTCTCCGAGGGGATACCCATAAACCGACAAGCGGCCAAAGCCTCTGCTGCCCGCAAGGCTGTTTTGTATTTCAGCACCACTTTAGGTTCACTTCCCTCCGGTTTCAGATTCCGAATCGTTTCCTTTACCTGCTTGTACCCCTCGCCGGACACTCCCATATTTTGGGCGAACAAATCGGCTATATCCATCATCTCGTACAGGTAATCATCAAACACGGCGATATTCCCGGACGTTTGGTAAACCGCATGAACCTCATGTCCCTGTTCCACCAAACGGGCCTCCGTACCTCCCATCGAGATCACGTCATCATCCGGATGCGGGCTGAAAATCAACACTCGTTTCGGGTAAGGATTCGCTCTCTCCGGACGGGTTGAATCATCTGCGTTAGGTTTTCCTCCCGGCCACCCGGAAATGGTGTGCTGCATATCATTAAACACGGCAATATTCACCTTATTCGCAGAACCGAACTTCTCGATCAGATCGCTCAAACCGTTATCTTGATAATCTTTATCTTCAATTTTCAAAATGGGCTTTTTCAACTTTTGGCACAACCGGATCACCGCCTTACGAATCAGCTTATCATCCCAATCCACCTTACTCACCAACCACGGGTAATCCGCCCGGGTCAATTCGCTGGCCGCACTCTCATCAATAACAAACTGCACGTTAGAATGCATTTGCAAGAATGTTGCCGGTACCGAATCAGACACCCGTCCTTCCACTGTTGCCTTAATAATCGGAGCCTTTTTCTCTCCCCACGCCATCAGAATCACTCTCCGGGCCTGCATAATCGTCCCGACTCCCATCGTGATCGCTTTCGTGGGTACCAGATTCCGACTTCCGAAATCCTTTATCGCATCCTTTATCGTCAAGTCATTCAAGAACACTTTCCGGGTCTGTGACGTGATAAAAGACCCCGGCTCGTTAAAACCGATATGTCCCGTACGTCCGATACCCAATATCTGGAGGTCTATCCCCCCGGCAGCCTCGATTGCCTTCTCGTAATTCCGACAGAATTTATCTATTTCATCCCCTTCCAGCGTTCCGTCCGGAATATGAATATTCTTCGGGTCAATATCTATATGATCAAACAAATGGTGGTGCATGAAATAATGGTAGCTCTGCTCCGACTCTTTCGGCATCGGCAGATACTCGTCCAAATTGAACGTAACCACGTTACGGAAAGAAACGCCTTCTTCCCGGTGCATCCTCACCAGCTCTTGATACAACTTGATCGGGGAAACCCCGGTCGCCAAACCTAAAACGCACTTTTCACTGCTAGCCGCTTTCGTTTGTACCAAATCCACAATCTCACGGGCAACGGCCTTCACAGCCTCGTCCGCTGTTTCATAAATCTGAACAGGAATCTTTTCGAACCTGTTGGCTCCCTCGCCCTTAGCGATGTAGTTTTTAGTAATCATCATATTTTATCTCTAATTTTCCTCTATTAATAAAGCGAGTACTCGCATTCCGTGTCATCATACAAGTGTTCCATGACCATCATCAACGTACCTAATATCGCAGAATAAACGCCCAAATTACTCATCTTCAACTCACAATGTCCTCGCATTCGAGCCAACGCGTACTTGTTTATCGCCTGTTGAACCGGAACCAGCATCAAGTCTCCCGCTTGTACGATCTCCCCTCCGATCACCACCATATCCGGGTTAAACAAATGTATCATCGTGGCGATCCCCTCTCCCAACTTTTCTCCCGCACGATGCAAAAGATCGATAGCCGAAATATCATCCTTCCGGGCGGCCTCGATAATCTCCTGTAACGGTTTGCCCGCCACATTCTCGATGGCCCGTCCCGAAGACACGGTTTCCAAACAACCGATCTTCCCGCAATGACACGATGCCTCCAGTCCTGAGATACGAATATGCCCGAACTCTCCCGCCATGCCAATACCCCCACGATACAATTTCGAGTTCAGGATCATCCCCAAACCGATACATTCGTTCACGCTAACACACAAAACATTATTCACATCCTTGGCTACCCCGAACGTGTGTTCAGCCATGGCCATCACGTTAGAATCGTTATCAATAAATACCGGGATTTGCAGCATTTCCTCCAAAATACCCTTGATCCCCGGTTGTTCATACGTCAAATAAGTATACGAAGTTCCCTCCCGGTCAATCAAACCCGGAAGAGCGAAACCTGCCACCTTGATCTTTGCCCGATCAACGTTCAATCGCCCAATCGTCTCGTCAATCTTCTCTCGTACGTAACGGAGAGTCGCCTCATCATCCTGCTCTTCCAAAATCGAGGAATATTCCAGAATACCCTCAATCGGTTCATTTTTCAAATTGAAGATAGCCACCCGCAGGTACTCCCGACCAATATCCACACCTAGTATATACGCAGCATCCGGATTTAATGAAAACACGTGAGGACGTTTACCTCCAATTGAATTTCCGCATCCTCGGTCAATCACCCATCCCTCGTCTATCAACTCTTCGATCATGCGACTAACCGTCGGTGTGGTCACGTTCGTCAGGCGACAAATTTCAGGCTTGGACAACTCTCCCATCCGGTAAAGGAAACCGATAATTGCTTTCTTCTGCAAGTACCGCTTCTCTTTCAATCCCGGTAGTGAACCTTTATTTATGGTATTCGAGTCGTTCATAGCTCTCCGTTTTTCAAAAAGAATCGTGTTTATTTCATCACAAATATACGAATGCTTTCTAAAATATTTTCGTAAGTCATGCTAAAAATAAAAAATATTTTCATTACAAACTCTATTTTATAAAATTCCATTCCCTAAACGAGTACTTGAAAATAAAAAAAGTGTATTTTTACAAATCAACCATTAAAAGGGGATTCTGCGACTATGGTAACAAAATTGGAAATACAAAAACACTTGAAATACCTGAAAAACGGGGCAAGTAAAAAGTTCATCGAACTATTCAACAACTTCGACGAAGAAGATTTGTGTGACCGTAAAAATTTCACCGGACACATCACGGCAAGCGGAACCATTATCCACGTTCCCACTCGTGAAGTCCTGTTACTACATCACAAGACCCTTGATAAATGGCATATTCCTGGTGGCCATGTGGACCTCGATGATGATTCTCTTTTCGATGCTGCATTACGGGAAGTGGAAGAAGAAACCGGACTGACAGTCGAACAACTGATTCCCATCAATCTCATTAAAAACAAACCCTATTGCGTCGAGATCAATTCCCACCCGATCCCACGTAACGAGAAGAAAAACGAAGATCAGCACTATCATCACGATTTTCGTTTCGTGTTCGCATATACCGGGAATAAACGCATACACATAGACTTGAACGAAAGTCTGAATTACAAATGGCTTTCTATCGACGATCCTTACCTGCAAGAGATCATGACAGATCCCGAAACACTCGATCCCATTTTACTGGAAGGTCTGGAAAGTTTCGAACAATCCGTTAAACTGGTTCGTCATAACGATTACCTCGTAACACCCCTAGCCAGCTACTTGTTTCAATTAGGTCAACACCATTACGACCGGGGCAACTGGGAATCCGCAGAACAGATGTTCCGTCGCTCTGTTTCAGCTTACGAGAACACGTACGATGACGAGTACGAGACGCCACCATCCATTCTGGCCGCTTGCTGGAACCTAGCTACCGTCTACGAAAAAACAAATCGTCATTCACAGAAATTACAAGCACTTGAAAAAGGCCTAAACTTTGCCAAGGAATTCTCCCGTCTCGATGAGAACTTCTTTCCCGAAATCTCCGAGTTCACGGAACGGATTGATGCCTCCCGTCATTCCACGGGACAACTATAACATCCCTCCCCTTCGAACTCGACTTCCACGGTCAAGTGATCTATGCCCGCCTCCTTCAACCGATCCACGGCATCATGTTTCACCCGGATAGCATCCGCCCGTGAAATATCATCTGCCACAATCAAGTGAGCCGAAGCGATATTCCTTTCCCCGTCCAGCGTCCACACGTGCAGGTCATGCACGTCCTTCACGTTCGGCACCTCCTGTAAAATGGCCTTTATCTTATCCTCCGGCATATGTTCCGGCGCAGCTTGTAAAAGGATTCTGAAAATTGTGTACAAATTCCGGCACACGTTTGTCAGAATAAACACTCCGATACCAACCGAAAGCAACGGGTCAATAAAATACCATCCCGTATAACGAATAATCACGCTACCGATCAACACGGCCACCCATCCCAGCACGTCCTCCAGCAAATGTAACATCACTGCCCGCTGGCTGATCGAATTTCCTCTCATCAATCGCAAGGCTGCTCCCCCGTTCACGACAAGCCCCACCACCGCCAGCCACATCATCCCGGAATAATTCACCTCCGCGGGGTGAAATAAACGAGGAATCGTCTCCATAAACACAAAGATGGCCCCCACCAGCAACACGATTGAATTGATTAACGCCCCTAGCGTCGAAAATCGCTTATACCCGTAAGTAAACGTCACGGTCCTCTTCCTGTTCGAATAACGTTCCAGAAAATAAGAAACCCCAATAGAAAAAGCATCCCCGAAATCATGTACCGCATCGGAAATAATAGCCACCGAATTTGTCCACAACCCGCCAATAATCTCTATTATAGCGAATCCCAAATTCAAGAAAAAAGCAATCCCCAAATTCCTCGTGCTTTCTCCATGCTCATGTTGATGTCCCGTATGTGAATGATCATGTCCCATAAAATTATCGTCTAATCCGTAAAAGAACTTTTTCTTCAAAAATACGAAAAAATAGGACAAATAAAAATTAAATACCCCCTGCATTGTTTGGGGTACAAAATAATGCAGGGGGCTAACAAAAAAATCCTACTATTTCTTTATCTTCTCCTCGATACCATCCAGCATACGCCCTGCAAAAGAAACCACCGCCGGAGGTAACACCTTCAAATACGTTCGAACAAATTCACTCATCTGTCGCAAGACCTCCTGATCTTCCGATTGCACCAAACGAGTCATATTCATAATTAATAAATTACGAGCAGTACCACTCAACGCCTCAAAATTCTCCCAACATAATCTCATAAACGTGGCATCATTCTCTCTCACCCGTCCCTCGATCAAGCGAAACATCGGTTCATACTTATTTTTCTCGACTAATCCCAATTCTTGAATTTTACGTTTCAAAGCCTGGTAATCTTCCTCTTTGTATGCCCCCTCTCGAAACATATAACCGGAAAAATAACGTCCTAGTTCCAAATTATACAAATGTTCAATTTTATCATAAATCGTTTTACGCACCGAAGCATCAAACCCGTCCCGATGATCCACCATGAAGCTAGCTTTCTCATCCGTCAAATCCAACGTGTAACGAGTGAACAGAAAAGAATTTTGAGACTCCAAACGTTGGACTTCCGTCAACAAAGCATAATAATCATTCACCACCTTAAAACCTTCCGCCTCCTTCCGCTGCTCCATCAAATACAAGGCGTAACGATTCACCAGATCAGGCGTACGCTCACCACCGGCATAACGTGCCGCCAACTCATCGGGTGCATAATTAGGATTCAACGCCTCATCCAACTTAGTCAAAAACTTGTCCGCATCCATCGCACCTTTCAACTCGGCCCGCACCTTTTCATCCGTGTCTACCACAATAAACGTCGGATAGGCTGTAACCTTAAAACGCTTGGCAAGCTCTCGTCCCTCTTTCTCCGCATTCAACTTCAAACAAACGAATTTCGCATTAAAATAATCCCCCACTTGCTTCTGCGGGAATACATCCTTTGCCATCACCTTGCAAGGCCCACACCAATCCGTGTAAAAATCAACAAACACCATTTTCCCCTCCTGCTTGGCAGTTACAATAGCCTCTTGCCATGAAAGTTTCCGAAATTTAGTCTGGGCAAAACTCGTGATCCCCACAACTAAAATCACTGTCAAGAAAATCAATTTTTTCATCTCATCAAATTATTAATCCCCCCGAAGTTTCCCTCAGGGGGCATCCATGGATTATTCTTCTTCTTCCTCCTCCGGTTCTTCCTCAGCGGGATCCTCCCCGTATTTCCATTCAACATCCACGACCTTCATGGTAACTGGCCAGCAATCTTCCTCATCATACTTCAATTCAGGCTTCTGAGCTCCACCAAGTTGTAGAAGCTTCAATTCTCCTTTTTGCCCACTATAAGTAGTCACCCAAAAAGAACTATTACTCAAAACAGCATCTGCTTTAAGACAGGAAATATCACTTCCCATCTCCATAGAACTTAACGTATTGTATGAATAATTGTAAGCATACAACGTCGACCCTACCGAATATAAAACGACATAAGCGTTAGACATAAAAGCATAATGCGTAGCTTTATCAAAATCAACAGCTACCGCTTTGTCTATCGTATATCCATTCACTTTGGTTGGAGTATTGACCGTATTAAAAGGAGTTTTTCCTCCCGGCCTGAATCTATAAATGTAGTAATTAATATCCTCTCCCTCCAAATCTTTCATCAATGCCACACAATCACACGTATAATCTGATGCAGAATTACGTAAATTCTCACCATACACGATAGTTCTCTTCACACTCGCCTGATTCCAAGGGAATTTATCCCCCGGATAATCTATCAATTTCACACAAGAAGTTGCATTACTACCATATAAACTTCCAGGCCGCACAAAACACTCTTCATCCATATCATAGAAAAGAGGCAACAAATTACCGGTAGGCCTCGTTCCCAATTGAACGAATGCCATCGGATACGGTTTAAAGAATTCTTTACTGTATGCACTATAACGATTCATCGGATTAACATACACTTCAGAACCATCACTTATTGATATAGTTGTCATATAAATCGCACTATCTGTTATGATTCCCCGACTTTGATAACTCCGCATGGTAAGTGCTGCATTGTACATAACATTAGATTGCCGTGGGAACATATCGCGAATCCTTGGAATCTCCCTAGAAACTTCCATCTCCTCAAGCGTCATCATCTCATGAAATTCTCCGACAGGTATAAAATTATTCCCCCATGTCACCTTCATATCTTTTTCATCTGTCATTAACCAAAGGTGTGCAGAGTTTTCTTTACCAGTCCTATTTCCAGTATAAATCAAATTACGAGCACCTTTCAGATGCAATTCAGAATTATCGAATATATTTTCAACCAACACGATAGAATTGTCCGGTTTTTGCACCAACATATCCATCCGAACTTCCCCATTGTCCGTCTCTCCTAACAACACCCAGCCTTGAGTTAATTCACTGAAAATAGTCACCCCCGTATTTTTGATCCACTCCAATCCGGTACTCTTATCAATCACTTGAAAATAAAGCGTGTAATTTCCCGGTTTGAAAGATACCACCGGCCACGTCAAATCCTTGGTCGTCCCCACCTCCGTGTGTTTGTGTTCCTTCCCGGAACAGAAAAACCACTTATATTCATAATTATCCTCGTTATCACCATAGATATCACCCTTCACGGTTGGGTGAATCTTCAATGTATCCACTCCTTTTTCCAACGTTTGATTCATCTCTTCGTCAGTAAAAGTAATCGTCACCCCATTCTGATAATCGTAGTCATAATTTCCCTTATCCTCCACGTCACAAGCTTGCCACATGAACAAGGACAACAGTAAAAATAATCCGTATCTCATTATATTCCCTCCCATATTTATTCATTTGCTTGAGGTTTGTAATATTGTTTCACTAACTCTTCAGGCAGAGTCTCTTCGTTCCACCAAGTAATTCCGGGAACCCACATCATGGAACCTCTATCCTCCAACAACCACTCTTCCCAGCCATCTGCATCTCCTCTTTGGAGTCTGGCATATCCTAGATTAAATCTACGTTGCAAATCCGTTACGGCAGTCTGCCTGATTTTAGTTCCGCGACCACCTTGCGTTATCGCCCCTACTTGCTCGAAATGAGCTTTGGTATATCCCGTCACATCCATCAAATATTGATACTTCGCGGGAGAAAAAGTCCCAAAATACGAGGAATACTCATTAGCACCCCAACCAAGCGGTCTCTGCAAAATATTATTAAAGAACACATCATGAACGGCCGGATCTCCTCCCGTCGCAAATTGAGTTTTCGTATCATTCCATCTTCCCGGTATCTGCCCCACTTCCGAAAAAGGCAAGGTAAAATGTTCACCCGGTTCTATACGGAACTGAATACGAGCCGTGTCATGCGTCAACCGAGCCGTTCTAAAAACTTTCAAGGTTACATACGCATGATTCTCTCCCGCCTTGATCACCTGCTCCTCCATGAACCCCGTGTACTCCTCTTCCGGAATAGCGTTCGTACTGTCTTGAACGATCTCCACCCGGAACGGACGGTCATAATCCTTAATAGAACCCGAAATTCCCACCTTCATCGTAACATCGGCTTCCTCCGCTTCCAACGTACCGAATGAAACGTACGTGTAATTCTGGCGGGCCCATAAACTCTCGTTTCCGTGAGACGCACCATACTGCACGTCAAAATAAATACCATCCACCCCCTCGTACTCCATTACCTCTTTCTTTTCACAACCAGCTACCAAGAGACCTCCTATCACCCATAGGAATATCATTAATTTACAAGTATATATCTTCATAATTATCCGTTTTAATTGTTTGTCGAACCTCGTTTATCAACCTCCACGTCCGGTAACGGCCATTTGTAATTATCAGTCAACATCTCGTAAGTACCGCCAATCTCGGATCCACTAAGGAACGTCGTTAAATTCAAACGCTTGTAATAAAAGAACAATTGTCCTTCACCAATTACCTCCCTAGCAAACTCTCTAGTCACCAACTCTCTTACTTCATCCGAAGATGTTGCCATGATAGGCATATGACAATTCCGATGTTCCCGGATGGCAACTAAATATTCCAGCGCTTCTTCGGGAGTTGCCGCACATTCCGCTGCTATCAAGTAAGCCTCACTCAATCGAATCAAAGGAATCATATACAAATACGTCTCCGTTCCATCTAATTCAGCCTCACGACCGGCATCCGCATATTTCAAGAAATACAAGGAACTATTGGCATCCACTTTTTCATCATCGTTATCATCATCGTCGTCATCGTCATCCTTTTTTGAATCCTCCGTAGTAGTATATACAGCCCATGCCAAACTTGCACGCCAATCATTATCCGGATCATCATAAAAAACAGGAATCTGAGAATTAGAAGGATTACTCCCTATAAAAGTCAAACGAGAGGTTAGCTGTAAAGCCGAAACAAAATAACTCGAATTAACCTTCGAGCGGGAAGAATTATAAATTGCGAAAAAGACCTCAGAAGAAAACAATAAATCATTTTTATCATCAGCTTCCACTTGCGCCGGTGTCGTCCACGGGAAAATCATCTTATTTTCATCCACTATATTCTTGCCTATCACCTCCTCTTTAGCAATGCGATAAGCCGTTGCCTTATCCCCTTTCCACAAATAAGCTCGTGCCAAAAGAGTCTGTACCGCAAAATAATTCAAACGCAACTGACGATAGGTGAAATCCGCCCGTTCCAACCCGTCATCGGAAGTCACCGCATTACCCACTCCCGTGGTAAAAACAGGATCATTATCTTTCAATAACCGAGCGGCCTCTTCCAAATCCTCGATCACCCGTTCAAGCACATACTCGGCTGAACGCAACGGCGTGATATCACGCTTCGCTTCATTCTGGTAGGGAATCGTAAGCGTCGACTTCGTGTTTTCATTATAAGACGGTCCGTAAAGTCGCAACAAATCGAAATGAATCATGGCACGCAATGCCAAAGCCTCCCCCTTCACGATTGGATAATACTCCTCACGCAACGCACTATTTTCCTCGTCACAATGCACAAGCAACCCGTTAATATTCGCTACCAGCGCATACATTTTCGTCCAAATACTATTAGACTTATTTTTAAATGCGTCATCATTAAACTGGTAATTAGCGAATACTTTATAATTATGGTTACCGTTCACCATATTATAATATTGAGCCATCACATCAATCACCCCCAAACTCAAATCCTCAGCATACACATCAATCATCCCCATATACACCCCGTTCAAAGCGGTCATAAAACCGTTATTAGTAGAAAAGAGCGTGTTCTCCATGATCTTATCACTCATCTTCACGTCCAACCAGTCGGAACAAGAAGTAGTCGGCAATGCCAATGTCCCCGCCACCGCCAAAAGCTTAAATATATTCTTTAGTTTCATAATAACAAATTAATTAAAAGTTAAGCCCTATCGAGAACGACACTGAACGCTCGAACGGATAACTGGTTCCACGCTCCTCCTTAATTGAAGAAATCCTAAAAATATCATTCATGTATGCAGTGAAATTAATTGCCGAAGCCCCGATATACTTCAACCACTCGGCATCTGTCGTGCGATAACCGATATTTATAGAATTGCACGAAAACGTATTCTCTTTCTCGATAAAACGACTACTCATTTTCGTCGAATTCGTATCATCGATACGCTTGAAACGAGCGATATCACCCGGTTTCTGCCAGCGATCATACAAAGCCCGCTTATCCTGATTATATTTCAACTGGGAAGAACTAATATTCTCTACCTTATTAAATAAAGTCGACAACTGTGTCAAACCTCCCACCCGATAAGAGAACGACGCTCCGAAAGTAAATCCCTTATACACCAGTGAAGTCTGGAAAGCCCCTTGAACCTTCGGGTTGCTGTCGCCAATCAACACCTCATCTTCCTGTTTCCATTCATACGTGTACGAACCGTCCTTCTTGATAAAAATCTCGTTACCGGTTGCCGGATCAATACCCGCGGAACGTACTGCATAAACCCCCGTCGTGCTGGCATTATCATAATAACGCAACAAAGAAGCACTAGCTTGTCCGCGCTCATTATACTCCTGCAACAAATTACCGATCTTCTTGTATTTTGTAGTGTTATGATTCAAATTACCGCTGATATACCAGTTAAACTCCCGTTGCTTGATCAAATAATAAGTCATACGCACGGAAATAGAACGGTTATCAGTAGCTCCCACGTTCATCGGTGCGGTCGCCGCCCCGGTTGAAGTAGGCATATCAATACGCACCAACAGCGGGTCGGTATCACGCATCTGGTAATCAACGTTCAAATTCAACCGACCAGCAAAAAATTGAACATCCAACCCGAAATTATGCGTCACGGTACGTTGCCACTTCAAATTATTATTACCCCATGTCTCCACCCAAGCGGCGAGCCCGAAAGGATTAGAATAAGCCGTATTATACATGTAAATACTAGACGACAACTTCGCATCATAATTCTGGTTACCGGGATTACCCAACGAATAACGTAATTTCAGATAATTAATCACTTTATTATCAACAAAAAAACGCTCGTTATGTACATTCCACCCGACACCCACAGCCCAAGTCGTCGTGAACGGATCGTTAATACCGAATTGAGACGCCCCATTCGTCGTTAAATTAAAATCGATCAAATAACGCATATTGTAAGCATAATTCGCGTTGAAATAATAACTGACACTCCGGCTCTTGCTATCCGAAGCACTGGGTTTTCCGGTTACATAACTGGAAGAAAAATTCGGACTGGAAAACTGATCGGTAGTATACCCTTGAGCTCCAAAACCATAAGACTCCTGATTCTTGTCCGAGAACTGCATACCAGCTACCCCGTTCACCGTATGATCGCCAAAAGAACGACCAAAAGTCAAGTTCAAACGCCCTGTAATTGAATTGTTTGAAGATGAATTCTTGGTATAAGTTCCCTTCTTGTCCGCATCGGTCTTGGCAAAAAACGTCTCATTCGGTGAACGGAAACGCTCCGCTTCCGACTTCGACATCTGATATTGTAAATTACCACGTACGCGGAAATAGGTCAAAAAACGGTACTCGATTTGGAAATTATTCGTTACACTCCAAGTATCCGTCTCATTCGTACTTGCTTGCTGGTAATCCCACAAAGGATTCCAAACATAATCATAATTATTCGCACCGGCTAAACTCTCCCGGTACACATACTTGGGCACCTCTCCGTCAACCGTGCGCTTAGCATAGAACGGGTTCATCTGAGAATACGCCGAAAAATCCACCGGATTATTCACGGCCTTGGTTTTTCCGATCATCGTCTGGTTGGAGAACGACAAATCTTTTACCCGGTAAGACAAACGGATATTCCCGTTCAAGACATCACGACTTGACTTTTTCATCACCCCCTGCGTGTTATTATAAGAAATCCCCACGCCATAAAGAAACGCCCGATCACCACCATCAACAAACACATTATGTCCCTGTGTAAAAGCCGTACGCAAAGGCTCATTCATCCAATATGTATCATATCCTTCCTTCACTAATTTCAAACGGGCGTAATAACGTGCCCGTTGAGACTCGTTGATAATTTCACCATTCTCATCCAAATTGACACCGTTTGAATCCTTGTACGCCCCGGCCAATTTCTCGTATTCCAGTTTCTCGGCCGCATTCATTAAATTGAAATCACTCAAATCAGCCCAACCCACCGTGAAATTTCCAGTGTAAGAAAAACGCAACTGCCCCTGTTTCGGCTTCAACGTTTCCACGACAACCACACCATTAGCAGCCCTCGACCCGTAAATTGCTGTGGCCGAAGCATCCTTCAAAATAGAAATACTCTCCACACGATCCATATTCAAATCTTGAATAGCCTCCAACGTCGTCTCAAAACCGTCCAAAATAAATAACGGTTGATTGGGATCCGTGCTATACTCTTGTGACAAATCTGTCACATTAATCTTACCATTAATACTGATATCCATCAACGCATTCGGGTTAGATCCTTGCGCCCGGTTCTCCGTGATAATAAACGACGGGTCCAAAACGCTCAAACTCCGAAGCACGTTCTGCGGACTAATCTGTTTCAAATCTTCCGCTTTAAATGTTGACACGGATCCGGTAAACGTCTCGATATTACGCGTATATATACCCGTGATCACCGTCTCTTCCAACTCCGTCACGTCTTCCTCCAATTTCACGTCGATCACACTCTTATCCCCGACAACGACCCGCTTACTTTTCATTCCCATGAATGAATACAACAACGCAAGATTCTTGGAATCACTGCACTCTATCGAGTACGCTCCATCCACTCGTGTCGTTGTCCCCAACTTAGTTCCTTCAATCATAACAGTCACACCCGGCAACGGTTGCCCCGTTTCATCAAACACACGCCCTGACACTTTTCGAGATTTCACCTGTTGCTGTTGCGCACCAACCTTTTCCTCGCGTTTTAATACAATAGTTTTATCCTCTACCGACCATACCAAATTTGTCCCTGCCAAACATTTCGTTAACACCACACTCAATCTCTCGTTCGTAAATCGAAATGTCAAGTTTTTCACCGCGGCCACCTGCTCATCCTGGTACAAAAAAGTATATCCCGTCGACTTCTCCAAAATAGAAATAATCTCCGTCAATTTTGCATTCTGCACCTCAAAAGAGACCTTTTCGTCTTGAGCGTATGTTCTTGTCAAGAATGATGATGACAAAAAGATGACAAACATCACCTTACGACATATCACCCACAAGCCTCTTTTACTAAAAAGCGCTCCGTGTTTCATCTTTACCATTTTTTTTAATTTAAATTAAACAAATGAACGGTCTTCTCCCCGCTTCACGAGACAGTCTTGGGCCCGATGACTGTTTTTCATTTTTCGGTTATATAAATCGTCCTACCTTCTATATTAAAAATCAATCCACCGGTCTTTTCCAACATACGCACGGTTTGTTCAAAATTACTATAACGTCGCATATTTCCCGTGAATGAAATCTTTTTTGTCTTCTCGTTTCTAAACACGACTTCCACGTCGTACCACCTAGAAACCACCTGCATCACCCGCTCCAAAGGTTGCTGCTGAAATACAAACAATCCTTTTTGCCAAGCTACATACGGAAACACATCCACCTCCATCTTGCTCAAATGCCCCTCCTTATCTAAAATACCTTGCTCGTTCGGAATCAATACCACACTTTGATTTTCCGACGACAAACGCACCATCCCTTCGACCAACGTCGTCACCACCCGTTCTTCCTCCTCGTAACTACACACGTTAAAAGTCGTTCCCAAAACCTCGATTCTAGCATTCTCCACCTCTACCACAAACGGGTGATCCGGATCTTTCGTCACCTCGAAATACCCCTCTCCCCGTAAAAACACCTGCCGCTCCTCTCCATCAAAACGTACTGGATAACGCAATTCCGATTCTGAATTCAAACAAACCAACGTGCCATCACCCAACACCACGGAATACTCCCCTCCTCGCGGAACCCGTAAAATATTATATTGTAACTCTACCGATAGACTATCCTCCCCACATTGCCTCTCGCCGACATAACTCACTCGTTCCTCTGTTGAATGTACTTCCATTCCCTCGTGCATCCACACCGAATCCAACTGCCCCTTACCCAATATCACGCACTCGCCATCAGATAAAATCAACTCGGCCTTCGAACCCGATGCAATAATTTCCGCCCCCTCCTCCGTCAACACATCCCCACTCGGCAAGAACTCTGTCCCGGAATAAAACCACACTCCCCAAAGCAAAAGAACCGAAGCGGCTACCACGGATACGCGACGCCATTTCCGCACCCGTAAACGTTTCTTACAACATTTTTTTACCTGCATATAAGCACTAACGGCATCCACTCGTTCCCTCTGTTCAGTCTTCATCTTCATAAAATCAGAGGACATCACTTTCGCATATAACGCCTCGTTTTCTTCACACTCTTCCCTCCAAGCCCGAACCCGGGCTTCTTCTTCTACCGTTAATTCATGTTGTAACGCTTTCACCAACAACACCACCACTTCTGAATAATTCTCGAACATATCGTATTTGCTAAATTTTACATATACGACACATTAAAAATAAAAATAGGTAATAAAAAGGTTAATTATTTTTCATTTTAACATTTCGCCACCCCTTGATATCCCTATAAATAACTTATAATCAGATAATAACATTAAATTAAGGGTAATAAAAAAACATACAATTTTCCTAACTTCTCTTTCAACACCTGCTTAGCAGCTTGCTTCCGTTTCTTCACCGTCTCCTCGCCAACATTCAACTTCTCGGCAATTTCTTTCACCCGATATCCCTCCAACGACAATGTAATGACCTGTTTATATGTCGACGGCAATGAATCCATAGCTTGGTTTACCAACCGAAAGATCTCCTCTTCAATATATTGATTAATTTCCACGATACTTAGCTTCTCTTCCTTATACGAACGCATCATCTCCTCTCTTAATTTTTCACCTCGCAAATAATTAAAGCACCGGAAACGTACCATCTGATAAATATAAGCCGAAAAGTTTTCCACACCCTTCCATTGTTCCCGTAACTCCCACATCTTCACAAACACATCCTGCACCAAATCTTCCGCTATCGTTTCATCCTTCACGTAATAACGTGCAAAAGAAAGTAAAGAAGGGTAATACTCCATAAATAAATTATGGAAAAGCTCCTCTTCATGTGTTATTTGTTTACTTTTCATAGACCTTATTCTATCACATTCATAACGCAAATGTAATTTGTTTTCATATTTAATCAAAATTCAAACAAAAATGCATATTTTAAAATATATACTCAATTCAATCACCCACATTTGAAATTTAAGATATAATAAGTCTAAGCTCATATTTATCCTTTGTTGATTCAAATAAAATACCTACTTTTGTTCCTCGAAAAAGTGGAAAGATTTGGCTGATTGCAACCACGGAAAAAAAGCGCTAAAATGCATATTAATTCTGAATTCAACCATCCATGTACTTTCCTATAGTTTAATTTACGATTTATGATCTATGATTTACGATTTCCCGGGATAAACATCCGAAATCTTTAAATCTTAAATCTTAAATCCTTAAATCTAAAATGAATTATGGGATATTTATTTACATCTGAATCTGTATCGGAAGGTCACCCCGACAAAGTGGCAGACCAAATTTCCGATGCCGTACTTGACAAAATCATCGCCTTTGACCCGGATGCCAAAGTAGCTTGTGAGACCTTGGTGACCACCGGACAAACCATTGTTGCCGGGGAAATCAAAACCAAAACGTACGTAGACGTACAACATATCGCCCGGGAAGTAATCAATCGTATCGGCTACACGAAAAGCGAATACATGTTCGACGGGAACAGTTGTGGGGTACTGAGCGCCATTCATGAGCAATCTCCCGACATCAACCGCGGAGTCGTTCGGGAAGACCCTATGGAACAGGGAGCCGGAGATCAAGGCATGATGTTCGGTTACGCCTGTAACGAGACGGATAACTATATGCCGCTATCTCTTGAGTTATCACATTTACTATTGTACGAGCTGGCACAAATCCGCAAAGAAGGTCAAGAAATGACTTACCTGCGTCCAGATTCCAAATCGCAAGTAACTATCGAATACGGGGAAGACAATAAACCCGCACGGATTCACACCATCGTGATCTCCACCCAACATGACGAGTTTGTCAAAGCCACGGCACCCACCCCGGATGCACAACTGGAAGCCGATGCTCAAATGGTGGATCAAATACGCTGGGATATCATCAATATTTTGTTGCCAAGAGTGAAACGCCAACTGCCGGAACGGGTACAGGCCCTCTTCGACGAAGATCTGATTCTTCACGTGAACCCTACCGGGAAATTCGTGATCGGTGGTCCTCACGGGGATACGGGATTAACTGGAAGAAAAATTATCGTTGACACCTACGGGGGCAAAGGAGCCCACGGGGGAGGTGCTTTCTCCGGGAAAGATCCATCTAAAGTGGACCGTTCTGCCGCTTATGCCGCACGGCACATCGCCAAAAACATGGTTGCTGCCGGAATTGCCAATGAGATACTGATACAGATTTCATACGCTATCGGTATCGCACAACCTGTCGGGGTCTTCGTGAACACTTACGGAACAGCCAGAGTAAACTTAAGTGATGCTGCCATTGCCGAGAAAATCACCTCTATCTTTGATTTGCGCCCGAAAGCCATCGAGGAACGTCTGAAACTCCGCAACCCGATTTATCAAGAAACAGCAAGCTACGGCCATATGGGACGTACTCCCAGAATTGTAAAAAAGGTATTCACCTCGAATTACTGGCCAACCATCGAGAAAGAAGTAGAACTTTTCACGTGGGAGAAGCTAGATTACATAGAGAAGATCAAAGAGGCATTTAAATAAGGCAATTATACTATTTACAATATATGCCTGTAATGCTTATTTTATGCTTAAACACCTCCGTCACTTGGCAACGAAAGAGACGGAGGTGTTTTATGTGAAACAAGAGTTTTGCCCCCTTTATCCAAACAACCACCTATCCTTACGTTAAGCTTGGCTTACCCTTACTCTAGGCCATAAACACAACAACTACACATCACCAACACAGCATATACATACATTAGTGTCTATACTACGTTTGTGATGTGTAAGAATTCCCTTAGTATCTTAGGCCAAGGATAGAGGATAGATAAAGATTCCCCCTTCTTTCTATAGAGGGAATTTGAAGCTAGGATTTGGGAGCACCTTTTATTCCCTTCTTCCCAAATAAATCATGATATAATATAATAAGGTAGCCAAAGAAGAAAGTGCGGCAATCACATAGGTATACGCAGCCCATTTCAAAGCATCCTTAGCACTCTCTTGCGATTCATAAGTCGTGATACCGGAATTACGTAACCAAGCCAAAGCCCGGTGACTGGCATCTATCTCGACTGGCAGAGTAATGATACTAAACAAAGTTGTCATCGCAAAAAGAGCTATACCGATCAACAATAAATTGGGGAAAGTGTCGACCAAAATAATTCCCGCCAACAAAATCCATTGCACCCAATGCGACGCGAAACTCACCACCGGAACCAGAGCCGAGCGTAATTGCAACATACTATACGCTTGAGCATGCTGTAAAGCGTGTCCACATTCATGGGCAGCGACAGCAGCGGCGGCCACATTGGCACCATAATATACTTCGTGACTTAAATTAATAGTCTTGTTCGTGGGGTTATAGTGATCCGTCAATTGTCCTTCCACACTACCGATTTTTACGCCTTGCACCCCGTTATCCCGCAACATTTTCTCCACCACGTCACGACCCGTCATCCCGTTAGCGGTGGGTATCTTAGAGTATTTCTTAAAACGACTTTGTAATTGATGGCTCACCAGCCAACTCAACAAAGTAAACCCGATAAATATAATCCAAATTAAAGGTAATCCTGCCATATTCAAATAATCAATTAAAGTTTTTCCAAAGATATACAAAAAGTACGCCATCGCCCTAGAGCATTATATATAAAAAATACTAACACGGGCTTTCTATATTTATTTTCATCAAGAATGACATTCTCTATTGTTTTTTTAGAAAATCTTCACTAATTTGTAACCCTCGAATCATTCGAAGAGTTAATACGTTTACAATATTAATCTAAACCGTATTATAATGAAAACCTATAAACCTAACGAAATTAAAAACATCGCGCTCGTGGGTAGTGCCGGATCCGGCAAAACCACGTTAGCGGAAGCTATGATGTACGAGGGCGGGGTCATCCCGCGCAGAGGTAGCATTAGTGCAAAAAACACTTCATCCGACTACCGTCCGGTAGAACAGGAATACGGATCATCTGTATTCCCGGCTGTATTATACACAGAATGGAAGGAGCACAAGCTCAATTTCATTGACACGCCGGGAGCAGACGATTTCGTAGGAGGAGTTATCTCTGCGCTGAACGTTGTTGATACCGGAGTAATGGTTATTAACGCCGTCAGAGGTATTGAAGTCGGTACCGAAATCATCAGCCGCCATGCCAAAAGACTAAACAAACCACTCATTTTCGTTATAAATCAGGTTGATCACGAGAAAGCAAACTTTGATCACACGGTGGAACAGGCCAAGGCAGCTTTCGGCTCGAAAGTTGTGCTAGTTCAATACCCGGTGAACCCGGGAATCGGCTTTAACCGCGTCATCGACGTCTTGAAAATGGAGATGTATCAATGGAAACCGGAAGGCGGTAAACCCGACGTACTCCCCATTCCCAAGGAAGAAGAAGAAAAAGCGAACGAATTACATAACGCACTGATCGAAGCGGCTGCCGAAAACGACGAGGGATTGATGGAATTATTCTTTGACAAGGGTAGTCTCACGGAAGATGAAATGCGTGCCGGAATCCGCAAAGGACTTATCGCACGGGATATGTTCCCCGTTTTCTGCGTGTCGGCAGAAAAAGATATGTGCGTACGCCGTTTTATGGAGTTCGTGATCAACGTGGCTCCCAGTGCCAGCTCTATGCCACCTTCCATTACGGAAGATGGGGACGAAGTTCCGTACGATGAGAAAGGCCCAACTTCTTTATATATGTTCAACACGACGGTTGAACCTCACTTGGGTGAAGTGATCTACTTTAAAGTAGCATCCGGGACTATCCACGAGGGGGACGACCTGTACAATGTCACCAATGATGCGAAAGAACGTATCTCAACACTATACGCAGTGGCCGGAAAGAACCGGACGAAAGTGACTGAAATGATGGCCGGAGACATCGGAGCTACCGTGAAATTGAAAAACACGAATAACGGCGATACATTGAACGAGAAAGACGTTCATTATAAGTTCGGCAAGATTCAATACCCGAATCCTCGTTTCAGAACAGCCGTCAGGGCCGTGAACACGAGCGACGAGGAAAAACTGGCGGAAATCCTGCAACGGATTCACCAGGAAGACCCGACATTCCTCGTGGAATATTCCAAGGAATTAAAACAAATGATCATCTCCGGACAGGGCGAGTTCCACTTGAACACCATGAAATGGCGTATCGAGCACAACGATAAACTGGAAATCGAATTCTACCCGCCACGTATCCCGTACCGTGAAACCATCACGAAATACGCTTACGCGGACTATCGCCACAAGAAACAATCGGGTGGTGCCGGACAATTTGGTGAGGTTCATCTCGTGATTGAACCCTACACGGAAGGAATGCCCGCCCCGACCATGTACAAGATCAATGGCGTGGATAGTAAAATTTCCGTGAAAGACACCGAAGTCGTTGAACTTCCGTGGGGCGGTAAACTGGTATTCTACAACTGTATCGTGGGAGGTGTGATCGACGCTCGTTTCATGCCCGCTATCCTGAAAGGGATCATGGAAAAGATGGAAGAAGGACCGCTTACCGGGTCATACGCTCGGGATATACGTGTCAGCGTATACGACGGAAAAATGCACCCCGTGGATTCAAACGAAATCTCGTTCAAACTTGCCGGACGTCACGCTTTCAGTACGGCGTTCAAACAGGCATCCCCGAAGATTTTGGAACCGATCTATGACGTGGAAGTTCTCGTTCCGGATGAATACATGGGTGACGTCATGGGCGACCTGCAAACCCGTAGAGCAATCATCATGGGTATGGAAGCCGATTCCGGATTCCAGAAATTGATGGCTAAAGTACCGTTGAAAGAGATGCAACGCTACTCCACGGCATTGAGTTCCATCACGGGAGGACGAGCCTCTTTCACCATGAATTTCTCCGGATATGAAAAAGTACCGGCTGAGGTTCAAGACGAATTGTTGAAAGCTTACCAAGAGCAAGAAGAAGACGAATAGACAGAAAAGCAGAGAGCCGATCAATGATCGGCTTTCTTTCTTAAAGAACAACCGCAATTCAAGGACATTTTCTTATTTTTGCATCGAAATCAAAACACTCAATTTATGCACCTGTTTTACACGCCGGACATCACGACAAACGAGTACACGCTCCCGGAAGAGGAATCCAAACATTGTGTCAAAGTACTCCGCCTAGAGGTAGGAGACGAAATTTTCCTTATCGACGGGAAAGGCGGTTTCTACCGCTGCGAGATTATCCAGGCACAACCGAAACGCTGTGAAGTTCGCTGTGTGGAAAAAACAGAGGAGTACGGGCAACGGGCTTTCCGCATTCATATTGCCATTGCCCCGACCAAAAATATTGAACGAATCGAATGGTTTCTGGAAAAATGCACGGAGATCGGGATTGACGAAATTACGCCCCTACTCTGCGATCACTCGGAACGCAAGGTGATCAAGGAAGATAGACTGGAGAAAGTGATTATTTCCGCCATGAAACAATCCTTGAAAGCCTATTTACCGAAACTCAACCCCTTGACTGAATTTTCCCGTTTCGTGAAAAACAATCCATCCACGTTGAAATGTATCGCTCATTGTGACGAGGGGTATAAAAAATCACTTCAAGAAATCTATCAACCCGGCCAAGACATCACGATCCTCATCGGCCCGGAGGGAGACTTTTCGGGAAATGAAATCACGCTGGCTTTAGAAAACAACTTCATACCCGTAACCCTTGGGGAAAGTCGCCTGCGAACGGAGACTGCCGGAATTGTTGCTTGCCATAGTATCAATTTTATGAATGAAATAAAACATAAATCCCAAATGAAGTAGTTCTGCCATATTATTTGTATTTTTGCTTAGAGAAGTTACGAAAAGAGTGTAATTTATTGGAAATGAGCATTGGGTAATCGCTCAT
>ERZ833822.96-NODE-96-length-103873-cov-7.729739_pt1 | contig 103873 bp, 108 predicted proteins | sample MGYA00519913_ERZ833822 | MGnify/ENA primary metagenome ERZ833822 (study PRJEB31850, sample SAMEA3708746) | human gut metagenome | biome: human gut; feature: human-associated habitat; material: faeces | place: China | collected 2014 ... | reverse complement strand
CAAACAAAAGCAAAAAAAGCAAATGGTTTTTCTGAAAAGCAAAATAACCCTGATAATGATAATGAACCTGATAATGATACTGATATTAGTAGTAATGATAATAGAGTTATAGCACCTGCGGATAAAACGCTTTGTGCCGGAAAATTCCTCTTGAACGATGGAACAGAATACGAGGTGTCGGAGAACGACGTGGTTACATACCAGCAGCTCTATCCGGGGATCGACGTTAGACAGGAGTTGAGGAATATACAGGCATGGTGTCTGTCCAACCCTAAATACAGGAAAACAAGGGGTGGTGCAAAAAGGTTCATGAATTCATGGCTGTCCCGGTCACAGAACGGAGCACGGAAAGAACAGGCTGTGCCGGAAAAGAAAACCCGGAACCGGTTCAATGATTTCGAACAGCGTGAATGTGATTATGCGGATTTGGAAAGAACATTGCTCAATACACCGGTCCGGTAGGTTGAAACACCGCCCGTAAGGGAAAAGAAACTTTTGCAAGTGCGGAAATAGTTATCACGGCCATGTTCTTAACTTGCCAACACCGGGGCGGCAATCGCCCCATTACCAAAAGGGGTGAGAGAAATACATAAAAGCAATAAGGACAAACGTCTGGAGCGTGAAAATATAAAGCTGATCGGGCAGATCCAGGGTTATGAGGATTCCAAACCGGAGCACCGGGACCCGAAAGCGTACAAGAAATTTAAGGCAGAGCCTACTTACTATGGCAGTGGACGGATGTGTAGCTATGGTGACAAGACGAAGGTTTGCGATCTAGGCTGTATATTTTGGAACACATGCGTTAAAGGGCGGCACAGAGAGGAGGCGTAGAAATGGGAGTTTTGCTTGCATTATCAACCTTATTTATATGGGGTCGGCTGGTTAATATTGATTACGACCTAAAAGATATCAGCAAAGAGCTGAAAAAGATGAACGAAAGGAGAAATGATGGGAGATAGATATTTATTCCGCGGAAAGCGGATTTAAAGAAAGATAGTTGTTATGAATGCGCACAAGGCACAGACAGCCCGTTTAGTTGTGAATATGGGGGATGCAGAGTTGCGAAAGCTACTAGAGTAGCAATCAAGGCACTTGAAGAAGTAGAACAGTACCGAGCAATCGGCACACCGGAAGGATGCTTGCGGAACAAGGATTTCTTGCGATTCCTTGCCAATTCGATGAATCAGAAAAAGTATGAAACTTATCTGGGGATATATAACGCGGTGGAAAAGGATGGACGTGATGAAGAATGAGTAAGTCCATCATGTATAACGAAAAGAAAGGCACTATCACAAGAAGCACCGGATAGTGCCTTAAAGTTAAAACTTGTGTCTGTGTTTTATAGTGGCGCTAAGTATACCAAGTACCAAAAGAAAGAGTAAAAAAGGATTTTTAACAATACACTTCATAACAATGTAAAATCCTTCAAAAATACCAGAAAACATTGAGAAGAATAAGGGCACTTGGTTTAAAAATTCAGATATCATATTTTCACCTCCAATCTTTTTTAGGATAACATGGATGGTGTACGAAAAATAGGACAGAAAGGAGTGAGAGGTTTGCTGGCCAGCGTTAAAGAGCTCTTTACTCCAAAAACAAATGGAATCAGTACAAGATAGGATGAAGCGACTTGGAGCTTATGAGAAGATTGCTTCATTCATGCAAAAGGAAAAGCAGGATTACAGTTTTAAAAGAAAATATGCACAGATCAGAGCGGAAGAGTTCAGATCAGAATGTGATCGTAGAGAATTGAACTGCCATGTATCAGTTGGAGGTTTGGACAGCATCATATTGTATATGTTCCTTCATGAAGTGTGTCATATCGATGTACCAGGTGTATCAGCATCTACACTCGAGGATGCAAGCATTCAAAGAGTACATAAGGCAATCGGAATTATAAATGTGCCGCCACTCATGCGGGATGATGGTACACGATGGACAAAGCCAAAGGTTATACGGGAGTTTGGCTTTCCGGTCATATCCAAGGAGATTGCAGGAAAAATCGAGTTGCTGCAGAATCCAACCAAGAAGAATAAGACAGTCAGACACGCGATCATAACGGGAGAGACCGGGGAATACGGCGGCTGGCAGAAGAATTCGAAGATGCAGCTTAATCAGCGGTGGTTGAAGCTGTTCGGTGGGTATGAAAATGAAACCGAAGGATGCGACTTTCAAAAGCCGGATTTTCTGGTATCAGCGAAATGCTGCTATTACCTTAAAGAAAAGAATTGTGATGACTGGGGAAAAGAGCATAACAGTGTGCCATATTTAGGATTGATGGCATCCGAGGGTGGAAGACGTGCCAAGAGCCTGCGGATGAATGGATGCAATTACTTCGGGGCATCTACGATTAGATCAGCGCCGTTTGCAATCTTCCACCGGCAGGACATTCTTACGCTTGCCTTGGAGATGGATGATCTCTGGAAGAACGGATTAAAGGAAGAGTATCGTGATGCCGGACTTGAAACAGGGCGAATAACAGAATGCTTCCAGATGCCGGAGTCTTTGATACCAGAGATTTACGGCACAATCGAGAGAAAGCCGGACGGAACGTTGTATACGACAAAGGCACAGCGTACCGGATGCAGTATGTGTGGCTTTGGAATCCACATGGAGAAACGACCGCATAGATTTGATTTACTGTATGAGAGCAATCCGAAAGAGTGGGATTATCTGATGTTCCATATGTGTAAAGACAGAGATGGGAACGACTATGGATGGGCGAAAGTGCTTGATTATATTGGTGTCGGCTGGGATCCATCAACAATCGGAGATAACTGCAAAGGGCAGATATCATTGCCATTAGATCAGATGGTTTAAAAACAATGATTTGATGAATTTGTTGCATAAAACATAACATAAATAAATTTAAAGTGCGTTATTGTAGATATGTGCACGGAATATCAGAAAGGAGCCGAACCTCCGGCCGGGGTAACGATATATCGGGTTCCTTTTGAAAATGACATATAAAGAATTTTTAGAAACAAAGATTGAACTTGCAACAGAAAGCGGTTTTGTTGTGGATACTAAAAAAGTCAACAAGGTATTGAAACCGCACCAGAGGGATGCTGTGGTGTGGGCACTGAAAGGCGGCAGACGGGCATTGTTTGAGTCGTTCGGACTTGGAAAAACTGTGCAAGAATTGGAATTTTGCCACCTTGCAGCAGAACATAAAAAGGGTAGAGCTTTGATTGTGCTGCCACTTGGCGTAAAGCAGGAGTTTACACATGATGCTGTGAAAGTGCTCGGATACGAAAAGCCAGAATACTGCCGGACAATGGAAGAAGTTGAACAAAGTACAAGTCAGATTGTGCTGACGAATTATGAGCGTGTTCGTGATGGGGATATTCGGCCAGATTATTTTACAGCAACAGCACTTGATGAAGCCAGTGTTTTAAGGAGTTTCGGAAGCAAGACTTATCAGACATTCTTGGATAAATTCAAGAACGTTCCGTATAAGCTGGTAGCCACGGCTACACCATCACCAAACAAATACAAGGAACTGATTCATTATGCCGGATATCTGGAAGTGATGGATACCGGGCAGGCGTTGACGAGATTCTTCCAGCGCGACAGCACCAAGGCAAACAATCTGACATTATATCCAAATATGGAAGATGAATTTTGGATGTGGGTGTCAAGTTGGGCGCTTTTTATCACGAAACCTTCAGATCTCAATCCGGTATATTCCGATGAGGGATATGATCTGCCGCCGCTTGAAGTAAGATGGCATGAATTGCCGGTGCATTATGGCGATACTGCAGATCGTGACGGCCAGATGCAGTTATTTCAGGAAGCTGCCGAGGGATTGAAAGAAGCTGCGGCAGTTAAAAGAGAAAGCATTGACCGCCGTGCAACAGAAATGAAAAGGATTGTGGAAGAATCGCCGGACGATCATTTCTTGTTGTGGCATGACCTGGAGAATGAACGGCATGCGATTAAGAAAGCACTGCCAGAGGTGGTGGATATCTACGGATCGATGGACTATGACCTGCGGGAACAGCGGGTAATTGATTTCTCGAATGGACGGACAAAATTATTTGCCACAAAGAAATCATTGTCCGGATCTGGATGTAACTTTCAGAGATATTGCCACCGGGAGATATTCCTTGGAATTGATTATGAGTTTAATGATTTTATCCAGGCGGTGCACCGGTGCTACAGATTTTTGCAGAAAAAACCGGTTGTGATCGACATTATTTACATGGAAAATGAGCGGCAGATCAAGGAAGCGTTGCTTGAAAAATGGAAGAATCACAATCACATGGTCGCAAAGATGATCGAGATTGTAAAGAAGTATGGTCTTAACTCGGAAAATAAGACACAGCGGTTAGAAAGGAAGATGGGCGTGGAAGGTAGCAGAGAAGAGAGAACAGTGAGAGGAAACCATTATGAAGCGGTATATGGGGATTGTGTAGAGGAAACCCGGGCAATGGAAACAAACAGCATCGATCTGATACATACCTCGATTCCATTCGGTAACCATTACGAGTACAGTGCCAATTATAACGATTTCGGGCATAACCAGAACACGGATCGGTTCTTTGAGCAGATGGATTTCCTTACACCGGAACTGCTTCGGGTATTGAAGCCGGGGCGTGTGGCAGCAATCCATGTTAAAGATCGTGTATTATTTGGAAATGCAACTGGTACCGGGATGCCAACCATTGAACCATTTCACGCGCAATGCATCAGCCATTATATGAAGCATGGTTTCCAGTATTTTGGCATGATTACGGTCGTGACCGATGTGGTTCGTGAGAATAACCAGACATACCGCCTTGGATGGACGGAGCAGTGCAAGGACGGTTCCAAGATGGGTGTAGGATGTCCGGAATATATACTATTGTTCCGTAAACTTCCTACAGACAGAAGTACAGCTTATGCAGATGTACCGGTAAAGAAATCGAAAGAGGATTATACAAGAGCACAGTGGCAGATAGATGCACATGGTTATTGGAGATCATCAGGAGACCGACTGATCAGCAAGGAAGAGCTCAAAGATTTTCCGGTTGATAGCTTACAGACAGTGTACAGAGAGTACAGCCGCGGCAATGTATATAACTATGAGGATCATGTGAAACTTGCGGAAGATCTGGATAAGGACGGAAAGCTCCCGGCAACATTTATGGTTGTAGCTCCGGGATCATGGAATCAGTTGGAAGTATGGGATGATATCAATCGGATGCGTACCCTTAACACCACGCAGAGCCGCAGACGCGCTCAGATGCACGTATGCCCGTTACAGTTGGATATCGTGGAGAGAATCATCAACAGATATAGCAATGAGGGTGATACGGTCTATGATCCGTTTGGTGGTCTTATGACAGTTCCAATGACAGCGGTTAAGATGCACCGGAATGGTAAAGGATGCGAGCTGAATCCGGATTACTTCCGGGATGGTGTCGGCTATTTGCAGGCAGCGGAGAATGAAGTGGACGAGCCGACATTGTTTGATTTTATGGAGATACCGTCATGAAAGAAGAAACGCCGGAGAAAAAAGTATTTGTATGATGAGATGCAAATATGCTTGTTTTAGAGGATTGAAATTAAGGAGAAAACAGATGGAATTAAAAGAATTTGCAACAATGTTAAATGGAAGAGAATACGGCTGTCCACAGTTTACCCAAGAGGAACTGAGGATAGCAAAAGATAATGGATTTGTTATTGTGAGTGGTGCATCGGATGATCTGGTGGAACTTGAAGGGGCAATTACTGATGAGAGAGGTTGTTGGGAAGGTGGAACAATTTCTGTGAAAGCAATCCCCGATGGTGGAATTGTACATAACTGTGAGAGATCCAATACTTTCAGTTTTGATGTTAAGTGGTGCAAGGACAAAGACGAGAATGGGAATGTTATTCCGTGGACGTATGATGTCCCAATCGAACATGAAGATTTTATGATCTGCGTTGATGGAGAACCGTATTGTAGGGGCTTTATATTTAAAATGGTAAACGAGTAAGGCTACCGAAAAATATGAACATTGACAATTGAATATTGAAAGACGGAGCTGTATAATTTATATATTATTTTATGGGAGGAACATTATTTATGGCAAGAATATCTGAATATGTGGATGACAATTGGGACATGAGTGAAGATACAAAAACTTGCATGTTTTGTGGAGAACATTTAGAAAAAGGTGGATTTTGGGTAAGAGAAAAAGAAGTTGGATGCTGTAAAGAATGTGCGCCTTGGTTAATTGCGCTATTTCTGGATACAATGTTGGATTATGGGGAATTAGATTTGTCAAAGCCTATGGATACATACGAGAAAGTAAAAGGGTATTGTAAAAAGCAAATTGATAAGAAAACCGGATTATTGATGCAAAATTTAAAAAGACAATCAGAAGAAAGATAAAAAAATACCAACCGTCAGATACGATGGTTGGTATTTTTTTACGCAAAATTGAAAGGGGGATGCCTGTGGACGAAAAAGAAGTATTCGAGATTTGCAACCAGGTAGACAGCTTCATCGCGGAATATCTGACAGAATCCATCGTGATCGGGACAAGCTACGATATGCTGGAAGCGCACCACGGCATTCTTCCAATATCTCGAAATTGTTTCTACCGCCGCCGCAGGATCGTACAGCGGATCATTAAGCAGAGGTTAGGGCGGATCGAAGAGGAGCAGAACGGACAAATGAAGATGGTGTGGCATCTTTAAACTTTTGGTTTGAAATAAGATGTTTATAGTGATACAATTAGTAATCATACGAAAGAAGGGAGAAGGATTATGCCGGGAAATACTAATTTTGGAAATTCTAAACCAAATAGCGGAAATAATGGCAATGGTGAAAGGAGAAGTTTAAATAACGGAGGAAGAAGCTTAGAACATAGTGCTGTTCATAAGCCTGTGCCGGGAAAAGGCGGAGGAGGGAAAAAGTCTAAATAATGGAATCATTGGTCAATTTATTGTCAAATGCTCAGCAGATGGATAGTATAATGAAAAACATAGCTGGTTACATAATTTATTTCTATCCTGGGATTATATCCATTTATTTATTTAATTTTTTCTCTGCCAAAAAGACAAAAGATACACAGGCCTTTATAATTAAGAGTTTCGCAATTAGTTATTTATATAATTTGATTTTACAGTACCTGTTGACAAAACTTGGATTTTTGAAACAGGGAATGGATAAAAATATGGTTGCTTATAACATCTGTTTGTTATTTATATCTTTTTTTGTTCCTTATATAGTATATAGAATAAAAAATTCTAAATGTTTTACATGTATATGTGGGAAAATGAAAATTTCCACAAGCGTTACAGATGTTCCGTTTGAATTGATGGAAGATGAAAATGAAGAATATACATCTTTAAAGGTATATTTGAAGGATGATCCATATGTATACATGGGGTTTATTCAAGAATACGAATATGAAAATGAAGTAGAAAAATATGTTATATTGGCTTGCTTTAGAAAATATCTAGTTAATAAAAAGGGACAGGAAAAATTGCTTGAGGGACATGAGCGAGATGCATATGATGAAAAGGTATTTATTAAGTTTTCTGATATAAAAAGAATAGAAAAAATAAGCGAGACTAGAGCAAAAGAATATTATTCAAAAGAAAAGTAAACAAATATTAAATTTTTAAATTGATTAAGAACTAAACTGGGCATATAGAACAATAACTAATCTAATGAACAAAAACGTAGCAAAGAGGACGCAGCATGCGTTCTCTTTTTGGGTTTCAAGATTGGTACAAATTCCCTAAATCCCCATGCTAAAATTACGATAGAGTAGTAATTGAACAGGGAGGGAGAAGCGTGGAAAAAGAAAACGAACTGAAAAAGGAGTATCTGCGATCCTATACACCGGCAGTCAGTGCTGCGCGCCGGATAGAGGAAGAAATTGAGCAGTTAAGAGCAGACAAGATGGCACCGGCGCTTGTCATGGATGATATGCCACACGCCCATGATCAGAAAGATTTATCTGATTATGCGGCAAAGCTGGATGAGCTGGAAAGAAAACTTATTAAGGCACGGTATGAGCGCATTGATCTGTATGCAGAGATATTTGCAGATATTGAACGTTTAGAGGATGAGACGGAAAAGGCGGTATTGACATACAGATACCTTCGGAGACAAAGTTGGGAAGAAATCTGTGTAAAGCTTGGATATCAGTGGGCGCAGGTTCACCGAATTCATGCCAGGGCATTGAAACATTTCAATCCGACGGGTGGATATTATGAGATTTTGATCAAAAAAATGAAAGATGATACACAATGATACACTTATCTGTGGTATGATTGTAGCGTGAAAGAGCGTAAGAGGAAATGATTCCCCTTGCGCTTTTTCGTCTTTTGACTACTGGGGCATCATGAAACACAGGGGTGTCCCACTTCTCCCTATAAAAGAAACAGGCAGGTGATACTATTGGCAAGGAGTCCGAACCAAAAGGCAGAGAAAGCCCGAGAACTGTATAAGGGTGGAATGAAGCTGGTTGAGATTGCAAGTCAACTAGAATGCTCTGCCGCTACAATTAGGACATGGAAGAATCGTTATAAATGGGATGCGGATGAAAGTGAAACGTTTCAAAAGAAAAATGAAACGAAACGTTTCAAAGAGTAATGCATCAAAAAAACAAAGTGAAGAAACGGCTGTAGCTGATGAAGTCAGGCAGGTAATACAGAATACTAACTTAACCGATAAGCAACAGCTTTTTTGTATACATTACATCCGATGTTTCAATGCTACCAAGGCATACCAGAAAGCGTATGGCTGTGACTATCGTACAGCACAAAGTAATGGCTACCAATTACTTACAAATACTTACATCCGGGATGAAATCTTCCGGTTGAAACAGGAACGTTTAAACAGAGAGTTTCTAAGTGAAGCCGATGTATTCCAGAAGTACATGGATATTGCTTTCGCTGATGTGACAGATTTCCTTGAATTTGGAACAGAGGAAGTTCCAGTTATGGCAATGTATGGTTCAGTAAAGATAAAGGACCCGGATACTGGTAAAGAGAAGCAGTTGACAAAGATTGTTAATACTGTTCGATTTAAAGACAGTTCAGATGTAGATGGCTCTATTCTGTCAGAGGTTAAGCAAGGCAAGGATGGCGCGAGCATCAAACTTGCTGATCGGATGAAAGCATTACAGTGGCTTACAGATCACATGGATCTTGCTACAGAGAAGCAGAGAGCAGAGATCGCATTGCTGAAAGCTAAGTCGCAGGGTGATGACGAGACAGAGATCACCGACGATGGATTTGTTGGTGCACTGAATGGATCAGCAGAGGGGGACTGGACAGATGAAGAAGGTTAAGCAGATATTTCACTTTAAGCCATTTTCCAAGAAGCAGCGCAAGGTCTTGAACTGGTGGTGTGATGCATCACCGGTAAAGGATAAGGATGGAATTATAGCCGACGGAGCAATCCGATCTGGCAAGACTATCTGCATGTCACTAAGCTTTGCTATATGGGCAATGGAACGGTTCAATGGTCAGAACTTTGCCATGTGTGGTAAGACGATCGGATCATTCCGTAGAAATGTGCTGTTCTGGCTGAAGCTGATGTTGAAGAGCCGGGGGTATGCAGTTACAGATCACAGATCCGACAACCTGGTCGTGGTCACAAGGGGAAATGTAACGAACAACTTCTATATATTCGGTGGTAAGGATGAAAGCTCGCAGGATCTCATTCAGGGTATTACCTTGGCTGGGGTCTTTTTTGATGAAGTTGCGTTGATGCCGGAAAGCTTCGTGAATCAGGCAACCGGACGATGCTCCGTCGATGGTTCGAAGTATTGGTTTAACTGCAATCCGGATGGACCATATCACTGGTTCAAGGTGAACTGGATTGATAAGGCAACCGGATATCTTGGGAAAAAGAAAACAGCAGAAATAAAAGAGAAGGCTGTGGCAGAGAATCGAGATCCGGGATTGAAAGAGATTCTGTATCTGCATTTTACGATGGATGATAACTTAAGCCTGTCAGAGACGATCAAGGAACGATACCGCAGCATGTACACGGGAGTGTTTTTCAAGCGGTATATCCTTGGACTGTGGGCGATGGCAGAGGGTATTATCTATGATATGTTTGACACTACCAAGCATGTGATATCGAATCTGTTAGATTTGGTCAATACAAATTACTATGTGTCCTGTGACTATGGCACACAGAATGCAACCGTGTTCCTATTGTGGTGTAAAGAACATTCTGGACGATGGGTATGTTGTCGTGAGTATTATTATTCCGGTCGAGATGAAGAAAGGCAGAAAACCGACACCGAGTATGCAGATGATCTGGAACAGTGGCTTGCGGTGATAAAGCCGGTGAAGATTGTCATTGATCCGTCCGCAGCATCATTTATAGCAGAATTGAAAAAGCGTGGCTATGTCATCAAGAAAGCAAAAAATGATGTATTGGACGGCATCCGGTTTGTGGCATCGTTGCTAAATGAAGGTAAGATTGCAATTAGTGACCAGTGCCCGAATACAATCATGGAATTTGGATCATACATGTGGGATCAGAAGGCATCGGAGCATGGTGAGGACAAACCGGTGAAACAGCACGATCATGCAATGGATGCACTGCGATATTTCTGCTATACAATTATTCGCAAGCCGGGAAGCATCGGTATTTTGAAGTGAGGTAACAATGGATATTGATACAATGAAACAACTGATAAAAAAATATGAACCCGGCCATGCGGCATTTGTGACGCGTGCGGATATAGCAGAACGTTATTACCGCAATGAGACGGACATCCTGTTCCGGGACAAACCCAAAGACAAGGAAAAAGAGGAAGCAGACAATCCACTGCGTAATGCAGACAACCGGATTCCCCGGAACTTTCATGGTCTGATCGTGAACCAGAAAGCGTCCTATGCGTTTACCGCACCGCCGTTGTTCGATGTAGGCAGTACGGTGAGCAATAAGCGTATCACGGAAACCTTGGGTGATGAGTATGCCAAGAACTGCATGAAATTGTGTGTGAATGCTGCCAATACTTCCATCGGCTGGGTGCATTACTGGCAGGGCGATAACGGTTTTGAGTGGGCAGTTGTTCCGTCTGAGCAGATCATCCCGGTGTTTGACCGTAGCCTTAAACGCAGGCTGATCGGACTAATGAGGGTGTACCCGGACATTGACGATGCGACAGGTGACAATTATACCGTGTACGAATACTGGACGGATACAGAGTGTCAGGCATTCCGGCGAAGAGCAGGCGAGACACTTAATCTGCTGACATACTATGAAATGTTTGTTGATCCAGCCACCAGTGATATGGTTGCCGATTACCGGCATGATTTCGGAGAAGTACCGTTCATCCCGTTTTACAACAACAATATACATACAGACGATTTGCGAAACATAAAGCCGCTGATAGACGTATATGACAAGGTTTACAGCGGCTTTATCAATGATCTGGATGATATACAGGAGCTGATCTTTGTACTGTCTGGATATGGCGGTGAAGATCTGAATGGATTCCTATCTGATTTAAAAAAGTACAAGACCATTAAGGTAGATGGGGATGAGGGCGGTGCGGTGTCTACGCTGAACATTGAGATTCCGATTGAAGCCCGGAACAGTGTACTGGATGCAACTAGAAAGGCAATCTTCGAGCAGGGGCAAGGCTTCGATCCGCAGCCGGAGAACTTTGGTAATCAGTCTGGTGAAGCTCTGAAATTCATGTATTCGCTCTTGGAAATGAAAACCGGATTGATGGAAACAGAGTTCCGACTTGGCTTTGCTCGGCTGGTGCGTGCGATCTGCAAAGCGCTTGGCATTCAGTGCGGTACGATCATCCAGACATGGACCCGTACCTGTATCAAGAATGATACGGAGCAGGCGCAGATTTGCAAGGATTCCGTAGGAATTGTAAGTAAAAAGACGATTCTGAAAAATCATCCGCTTGTGGAAGATGCAGATGAAGAATTGAAGCAGATCGAAAAAGAAGAAAAAGAAGCGCAGGAAAAGGCTGATCTGTATTCTGGAGCATTTGTTAACAGCGGAGAAAACGGAGGTGGCAAAGATGGCAATGCCAAAGGCAACCCGAAAAATTCCGAAAATCAAGATAATCCGGGTGGAGATTGATATTGAGTTTGTAAATATCATGGGTAGACTTTTGATTCCATTCTTTTGGATTTGGGGCATTAGAGTGTTTAGTATAGAGATTTATAGAAAGAAATTCTATATGATATGTATTCCTAAGTTTTATTTTGTAAAATAAGGAGTTGTTGATGAAAAACGGTGCATATTGGAAAAAACGCTTCAAACAGATAGAGGAATCCCAGCATCAGCAAGGCCTGCGGTGCTACGCGGATATCGAAAAGCAATATCTCGTAGCGCAGCGGCAGATGGAAGCGAAAATCAATGCGTGGTATCAGCGCTTTGCAAAAAATAACGAGATTTCTCTTGTGGAAGCACGCCGGTCATTAAATTCCAGTGAATTGGATGAACTGAAATGGGATGTCGAGCAGTACATACGGTATGGAAAAGAAAATGCTATCAATGGACAGTGGATGAAGGAATTGGAAAATGCTTCCGCAAAAGTACACATCAATCGGCTGGAGGCGTTGAAGCTTCAAATGCAGCAGTCTTTGGAAGTGCTGTTCGGGAATCAGCTTGATAGTGTTGATTCTACAATCCGTGATGCTTATCAATCTGGTTTTCTCCATACTGCCTATGAGATTCAGAAGGGGATTGGAACCGGATGGAGTTTTACATCCCCGAATGATCGGCTGATTGATACAGTGGTCCATAAGCCTTGGGCGGCAGACGGGCAAACGTTTTCAGACCGGATCTGGACGAACAAACAGAAGCTGGTCAATGAATTGAACACCACCATGGTACAGAACATAATTACCGGGGCTGATCCGCAGAAGACGATTGATGCCCTGGCACGGAAGATGAATGTATCAAAACAGAACGCGGGCCGCTTGGTTATGACAGAACAGGCGGCTTTTTCCAATGCAGCGCAAAAGGATTGTTTTGCAGAACTTGGGGTGGAACAGTTTGAAATATTGGAAACATTAGATAGTTTTACATGCAGCCTTTGTGGTTCTATGGACGGGCAGCATTTCCCTATGAGTCAGTATGAAATTGGTGTGACAGCTCCGCCGTTCCATCCGAACTGCCGTGGGTGTACCTGCCCATACTTTGAAGATGATTTTGGAGTGCCGGGAGAACGTGCAGCGCGTGGTGAAGATGGAAAAACATATTATGTATCGGGCAATATGACATATGAAGAGTGGAAGTCCTCTTTTGCAGATGGTAACAATGCAGCGAAAGACCGGTTGGGGATTATCACAAACAATAATAAAAGCAACCCGAACTATTATGATTTCAAGGGTAAAAATGTGGATACGGTCGAGTCGGAAATCTGCAAGTTCGACCATGAGGTTGGAGTTATATTTGACAATGGGAAAGCGGTAAATTGCCAGTTGGGAAATGAGGATACTATAGAATTTACGAAGTATCAGCTTAAAATGATGAAAGGAAAAGATGTTACTCATAATCATCCATTGAGTACGCCGCCGTCCCCAGAAGATCTGTATCTGCTGGTAAATTATAAAGTCAAAAGTTTCAGAACCTGTGGGGAAAACGGTACATATGTGTTAGAATATAATGAACAGGTAGAAAAACTTCCAGATTTCAAGACATTTAGTGATACATATGACGAAATTATATATGAATTACAAGATAAATATTATGATGAAGTGAAACATGGAATGAAACAAGAGGATGCGATCATATTACTTGGAGAGGCTGCTTGGGAAAGATTGTATGAACTATATAATGTCAAACCTAGATTTGAAAGGCGGTAATTGTCATGAGCAAATATAAACCATTTGAAATAGATAGATATAAGCTGAATCTGTTTTGCGTATGTTTGAACTGCAGTAAATACAGAGGCTCAAGAAACGATTTTTCAAAATATTGTGATGCTTATCCCAAAAATCTTCCATCTGAAATTTGGAATGGAAAAAATGTAAAATGTCCGCATTTTGAAGAAAAGCAGGGGTGATAGTATGGTGAAACTTATAAAAACATTAGATGTTCAAAACGCATCATTGAATGTGATCACAGCTGGCAGACGGTTGCCACTTGCACAATTTGCTGGGAAAATAGAGATCACAGAGCACCAGAGTATGACACCTGTCCTTGGGAGAAGATGCAAAGGTGAAAAGAAAATCTATGCATCCTTTATTTTATGCCAGAATATTGAGTATCAGTCAGATGATACATTTAATACCGGAAAAGTATATGAAGCAGTCGGAGATGTGCAGGGAGAGCAGTCTTGTGAAAGATTGATCTTCTCAGGACTTCGCTTTGAAGATATGGATCCGTTGGAAGGAACAGTAACACTTGAAGTGACTGATTTGGAACTGATCCGGAAAATGATAGAAATGTAAAATTGAAAGTTACCACCAGTCAGAAATGATATGGTGGTATTTTCATACCCAAAATCAATAATAACAGGGCAACCGGAAATCTATGAACCGAACAGCGCAGAGGTGACGCTAAGTAAGTTTCTCCGGCAGTCCTGTTTTTATATTGTCCGAAAGCCTTATGACATGAAAACTGCCGGCAGAAACCCGTATCAGGGAAATATTGATAAGCGTGGCTGCAAATAAAGCCAGAAAGGAAGTAACCCATGAAGTTAGAAGAATTGTTAGGAGAAGAACTGTATAAACAGGTCAAAGAGAAAATTGATGCGGCAAATGCGAATGAATCGGACAAGTTAAAGCATATCAGGTATGCAGATCTGTCAGAGGGCGAGTATGTCAGCAAAGGCAAGTATGATACCGCCGTGGCAGAAAAAGAGAATCTTGCCGGTCAGATCAAAACGCTTAATACTACGATCGGAGATCTGAAAAAGAACAATGCAGACAATGAGACATTACAGAACACCATTGCGGATCTGCAGACGAAGTTAAAAGATCAGCAGACAGCCAATGAGAAGATCTCAAAGACCTATGCGCTGAAAGATTCCCTCACAAAGCAGGGCGTACTTGATCCGGACTATCTGATCTACAAAGCTGGTGGACTTGACAAGTTCACATTTGACAAGGAAGGTAAACCGGTTGGTGTAGAGGATGCAGTAAAACCGTATAAGGAAGATAAGGCAATGGCGCATCTGTTCAAACAGGAACAGCAGAAACCACCATATCATCCACAGGGCGGTACCGGAGGAGCCGGAACTACAAATCCGTTCGCAAAAGAGACGTTCAATCTGACCAAACAGGGTGAACTTTTAAAATCAAACCCGGAGCAGGCGAAAGCAATGGCTGCAGCCGCAGGGGTAACAATTTAAGGAGGTAAATTTCTATGGCAATTACAAAAATTGCAGACGTGATCGTACCGGAGCTTTTTAACCGGTATGTAATCAACAGAACAATGGAGCTGTCCGCGTTTTTTAAGAGTGGAATCGTGGTAAACAGCCCGGAATTTGACACACTGGCAAGTGAAGCGGCCAGAACACACAATATGCCATTCTTTGAAGATCTGAATGGAGAATCGGAGCCAACACTTGAGGATGTGAAGATGACACCGGCAAAGATCGGTTCTAACAAAGATGTATCCACCACAATTCTTAGACAGAAGATGTGGGCTGCTACAAATCTTTCCGCGGCATTGGCTGGAGTTGATCCAATGAAAGCAATCGGTGATCTGGTAGCTGGTTACTGGGCGAGAGATATGCAGAAAGAGTTGATCGCGATCCTGTCCGGTGTGTTTGGAACCACTACCGCAGGAGATAGTGGAACACCGGCGGCAGAGACCAGAATGGCGGATCATATCCTTGATCTGACTATTGGAAAGACGGATGCCGCAAAGCAGATCAGTGCATCTGCATTTATCGATGCGTGCCAGCTTCTTGGTGATGCACAGGCGCAGTTATCCGGCGTAGCAATGCACTCTGCGACCAAGTCTTATCTGAAAAAACTGAACCTGATTGAGACCGAGCGTGATTCTACAGATGTTGAGTTTGACACCTACCAGGGCAGACGTGTGGCCGTGGATGATGGTTGCCCGGTGGATGCTAAAAATGGTGTGTATACCACATATCTGTTTGGAAATGGAGCAATCGCATATGGAAATGGTTCTCCGGTCGGTCATGTAGCAACAGAGGTTGATCGCGACAAACAGACCGGTGGTGGTATTGATTATCTGATTAACCGTAGGGCGTTTATCCTGCATCCGAGAGGAATCGCATACACCGGAGCAAAGCGTGAACATGTGGAGACACCAACAAGAGCAGAGCTTGCAATGGCAGAGAACTGGAATCCTGTATACGAGCCAAAGCAGCTTAGAATCGTAGCGATCAAGCACAAGATCGGGTAGCCTATGGAGCTGGCAAAGTTAAAAGCACTACTTGGAATTGAGGGTGATTCTAAGGATGTGGTGCTTGAATTTGTCATTGCAGATGTGGAAGAAATCATTAAGAACTACTGTCATGTGGAGGAAATGCCGGATGGGTTGCAAAACACCGGCTACCGCATGGCAATGGATCTGTATCGGAATGAGAATATTGGAAGTGAGACGGGAGCTGTTGGTTCTGTCTCCTCAATTTCCGAGGGCGATACTTCTACATCATTCCGTCAGTATGTGGATGATAATTTCAAGGATACAGTGCTGAAAAATTATAAGTCCTCACTAAACAGATACAGGAAGGTGGAGTGGAAATGATCGCGGATGCAATCAAGCAGGCACAGGCACTTGCAAGGAAAGTCCAGGAAGCCACATATGATGGCAGATGTACGGTTATGGAGCATCAGAAATTGAAAGATCCAAAAACCAGAATTACAACAGAAAAAGATGTGGTGGTATTGGAAGATGAACCATGCCGCTTATCATATTCCAGTGTCAGTGCAGTGGATCAGACGGAATCAGCAGCAAAGACGGCACAGGTCACAAAGCTGTTTTTATCTCCGGACGTGCAGATCAAGCCGGGAGCAAAGATTACAGTAACACAGGCTGGTGTGACACAAAACTATAAATGCGGCAGTGTGGCAGCAGTATATCCGACGCATCAGGAGATTGTGTTGCAATTATCAGAGAGGTATGCATGATGGGAATGGGAAGCGTGGATATGCGGGAACTGGTAAAGTTCCAGGAGAATTTAAACAATTTGGCGAGTGAAGCAAAACGACAGCAGTTTTGTGAAGCTTGTGCGAAAGAGCTTGCCGCCAGATTGCTTGTTAAAGTAATCAAAAGGACACCGGTTGGGGATTACTCAGGTGCTCCATATACTTGTGAATCAGGGAAATCACATAAAGGAAACAAAATTTCCGGTAAGGTTGGCGGCACATTAAGACGTGGGTGGACGGGCAATAAAAGAGAATCGGCAAAAAATTGTGTCGACAAGTTGTCAGTGAAACATTCTGGTGGCACATATGTCATTGAGATCGTAAATCCGGTAGAATATGCCAGCTATGTTGAGTATGGGCACAGAACATCAAATCACAAAAAATGGGTACCTGGACATTTTATGATGACGATATCAGAAAACGAAATAAAACGTATTGCGCCACAGCTGCTAGAAAAGAGATTCGCAGATTTTTTTAAAGGAGCGTTCAATGCTTAATAATGTAATTGCTGGAATTGCAATTGCCCTAAATGAAGAATTTGGGGACGAATACGAAATTTATACAGAAGAAATAAAGCAGGACTTGAAAGAACCTTGCTTTTTTATTTCCCTTTTAAATCCATCCAAGACAGATTTTCCATCAAAACGGTATTGGATGGAAAATCCGTTTTGCATCCAATATTTCCCCACATCGGAGACAGACCCGAATGCAGAAATGTGTGAAGTGGCAGAACGGATGTTGTGGGCGCTGGAAAATATCATTCCTTTGGGAGAAGATAAGCCGGTGCGTGGGACAGATATGCATCATGAGATTACAGACGGTGTGTTGCATTTCTTTGTAAATTATAACTACTTTGTCCGCATGGTTGAGGTTCCGGCTCCCCTTATGGAAACTATGACAACAATATTACATTTGAAAGGATAGGTGCGATATGAATGAACCGAATTCAGAGGTAAAACAGCAGGTATCTGCGGATGTATTTACAAAGCAGCAGCTGGCAGAATCCAAACGCTATAAGAAACAGCGGGATCTGCTGGAAGCGTTGCTGGAAGATGGAAAAACATATACGATTGCGCAGGTGGATAAGATCACCGGTGATTATCTGAGAAAGGAAGTGAAGTAAATGGCACTTGGCGGAGGAACATGGATAACCCAGAACAAAGTGCTTCCGGGCGCGTATATCAATGTCGTAAGTGCGGGGATTGCATCTGCGGCATTGTCTGACCGTGGTATTGCCACAATGCCGTTGGAACTTGACTGGGGACCGGATGATACGGTTTTTAAGGTTACTACAGCGGATATGCAGAAGTATTCGAAAAAGATATTCGGATATAGTTATACTGACGATAAGATGAAAGGACTGCGAGATCTGTTTGCTGGCGGTACCTTGGTGCTGTATGCATACCGGTTAAACGGTGGCGGGACAAAAGCGTCCAATGATTATGCTACAGCTAAGCACACGGGGACACGCGGCAATGCGATCAGGATCTCCATAGCAAAGGACGTGGATGATCCAGAGTCGTGGAATGTAACTACATATCTTGATACGTCCAGAATTGAAGTACAGAATGTAAAAAAAGCGGCTGATCTGAAAGATAATGACTTTGTGACATTTAAAACAGATACGTTGGAACTTGCAGCAGTTGCATCGGCAGCACTGTCTGGTGGAACGAATGGTGTCGTCAATGGCGATGCGCATGCGGAGTATCTGGCAAAGGCAGAAGCCTACGGATTTAATACGATGGGCGTTGTGGTTACAGATGAGGTGACCAAGAGGCTGTATGTGGCATATGTAAAGCGTATGCGTGATGAAGTTGGTAAGAAGTTTCAGCTTGTGCTTTACAAGTCGGATGCTGACTATATGGGAGTTATTTCCACACCGAATAAAACGACGGACGAGGGCTGGCCGGAAGCATCCGCTGTATATTGGCTTACCGGGGTGGAATGCTCCACTGCGGTGAATAAGTCCTGCGAGGGCAGAGTGTACGATGGTGAATTTTCCATTGAGCCAATTGACAATGATCTGGAAGATTATATCAAAAAGGGACAGCTTGTGTTTGATAGAAATGATGATGAAATTGAGATTCTAAGTGATATCAATACACACATAACCATCACGGAAGATTGCAACGAATTTTTTTGCGACAATCAGACAATCAGGGTTGTAGACCAGCTTGCAAATGATGATGCACTGCTCTTTAAGACACGGTTCCGTGGGAAGTTCCCAAATGATGATCCAGGGCGGAACAGCTTGAAAAGTGGGCTGTGCGAGATCCGTGAAAAATTACAGAATTTGCGGGCTATTGAGAATTTCAAGCGGGATAATGTCACCGTGGAACAGGGAGAATCAAAGAAATCGGTAGTCGTTAATAATACGGTTGAAGTTGTAAATGCCATGAGTATTATGTACATGACTACAGTAGTGAAATAAGGGGGTGAAGTATAAATGAATAATGTGATGCTTGCAAAGGATTCTATCTCTGCAGCTCTTGCAGAGTGCTACGTGACAATTGGTGAACGTAGATACAATCTGATGACCGCAATCAAGCTTGAAGCGAATTTCAAGAAGAACAAGGCAAAGGTTCCAACTCTTGGCAAGACAGGAAAGGGAAATAAGTCGGTATCATGGGAAGGAACCGGATCTTGTACAATACATTATAATACGAGCATTTTCCGTAAAATGATGCTTGATTTTAAAAACACTGGTGAGGATGTCTATTTCGAAATTCAGATCACGAATGATGATCCATCCAGTGCTGCAGGATCTCAGACAATCACTCTTTTACAGTGCAACATTGACAGTGGAGTGCTTGCGAAATTTGATGCATCTTCTGACTCATATCTGGACGAGGATGTTAGCTTCACATTTGATGATTTTGATATGCCGAAAGAGTTTCAAGAAATTATTGGACTTGCAGCGTAATATTGCCCCTTATGTGTCTGGCATGAGGGGATTTTTTATAGGAAGAAAGGAGACAATGTATGTCAAATTTAAGCAGATTTTTAGCAAAAAACAAAATTAAAAGAGAGAACGGGAAGTATGCACCATCGAAAGCTTTTGTGGACGAAAATGGCAATCCTTTGGAGTTTGAGTTTCGTCCGATTACATCAAAGCGAAATGAAACAATGCGTGAGGGCCATACAAAAGATGTTCCGGTAGTTGGAAAGCCGAATATGTTCCGTCCAAAATTGGATACAACGGCATATATCAATGATCTGATCGCAGAGAGCATTGTTGAACCGGATCTTTACAATAAGGAACTACAGGATTCTTATGGAGTGAAGACACCGGGAGAACTTCTGTATGCCATGATCGACAACCCGGGAGAATACCAGGATCTTTCTGCATGGGTTCAGAAGTTCCAGGGATTTGATACTTTAGAGGATAAGACAGAGCAGGCAAAAAACTAATTGAGGAAGGGGATGCGGAAGCAAACTATGCATATTATGCATTGCACAAGCTCCACATTCTCCCTTCCCAATGGGTTGCTTTAGAAGAGGAGGAAAAGGCTTTTATTATTGCCTGTATAGATATAAGAATTGAAGCGGAAAAGGAAGAGGCAAAGAAAATAGCGAAGGAAGCAGAAGGGCGGTGATGATATGGCTACAATTACAACGGGAATACAGTTGGCAGACAATTTTAGCGCCCCTCTTATGCATATCATCAGTTCTGTGAATATGGCAATTTCTTCGATTTATGATATGGATCAGGCAATGAATGCTGGTGTGAATACGGCATCTTTGGAAGCTGCCCGGAATGAAATTGCACAGGCAACTGTAGCTGCGGAAGAATTCAATCAAACAATGCAACAGGCGAGTAGTCCGATCAATGATAATATTCGAAGGCAGGAACAATTTAATCAGTCATTACAAAACGGTGCAAGTGAATCATCGAATTTAGTTTCGGCAATTAAACGAATGGCAGGGGCGTACCTGAGTATTCAGACGGCTGGAAAAATTTTGGAGATGTCGGATGAGATCACACAGACCACTTCCAGATTAAATATGATGAATGACGGATTGCAGAGTACGGCCGATTTGTACAACATGGTTTATGTGGCTGCAAACGATGCCAGAGGATCATTAGGAGATATGGCAAGTGTAGTTGCCCGATTTGGTAATAATGCGAAAGATGCATTTAGTTCCAGTGCAGAAGTTGTCCAGTTCGCAAATTTAGTCCAAAAGCAGATGACAATTGCGGGAGCGTCTACGCAGGAAGCGGCAAATGCAGAATTGCAGTTATCACAGGCGCTGGGCTCTGGTGTACTTCGAGGTGATGAGTTAAACAGTATTTTTGAACAGGCACCGAATCTGATTCAGAATATTGCAGATTATCTTGATGTCCCGATAGGTAAGATTCGAAGTATGGCACAAGATGGGGAACTGTCGGCAGATGTTGTGAAACAAGCAGTATTTGCGGCAACAGATGAGATAAATGCTAATTTTGAAAATATGCCAATGACATGGGGGCAAATGTGGACGGTATTTCAAAATAATGCCACTATGGCATTTCAGCCGGTTCTACAGAGACTTAATGATCTCGCAAATACAGATGGCTTCCAAACGTTTACAACGAATGCAATAAATGACCTTGCAGTGGTAGCCGGTGTGGTTCTTGATATATTTGAAGGAATTGGATCGATAGCTTCATTTGCAACAGAACATTGGGAAACTATAGGTCCTATTCTCGGAGTAGCTGCAGCAGCACTTATTGCTTATAATGTTGCACTTGGAGCTTATAATGGAATGCAAATAATTGCTAATGTTCAAAAAGCAATATCAACAGCACAGGAATATGCCAATGCTAAAGCGGTATTGGCAAATACAGCAGCATATTCTGCTCAAACGGTCAAAACAGCAGAAGCGACTGTTGCACAAGCTGGATTTAATACGATGTTACTTGCATGTCCATTAACTTGGATTGTTGTTGGAATAATGGCTGCTGTTACAGCATTGATTATTCTTGCAAATCATTTTTCGGGCACTGGACATATTGCCCAAAGTACATTTGGTGCAATTTGCGGAGGAATCAATGTTGTTATCCAGTATTTTAAAAATTGGGGATTATCAGTTGCAGATATTTTTATTGGAATATGGAACGCAGGGGGAGCATGTGCAACCAATGTTGAGATTGCTTTTCACAATGCGATCAGTCATGTACAGGCACTCTGGTACAACATGCTGTCTACAGCACTTACGGTAGTATCTGGCATTTGTTCGGCATTGAATAAACTTCCTTTTGTAAACTTTGACTATTCTGGAATTACGGGTGCAGCAGATAATTATGCATCAAAAGCGGCTGCAGCTGCCGGGAATACAAAAGATTATGCCAGCGTGCCGGTTGCATTTAGTAAAGGAGTAAAGACGTATGACACTTACCAGAAAGGATGGGTCAAGGATGCATATACTGCAGGGGCGGCATGGGGAGATGGTGTAACCAGTAAAATAAAGAATGCCATATCTTCTAATGCTACCAATACTCCAAACACGAATAATTATCCAAATGCGCTTGCGTCCAGTAACGTAGCAACAGCGACAGCGGCAAATACGGCAGACACTGCAAAGAATACAGCTAAAACAGCCAATACACTATCCGCATCCAGTGAAGATCTGAAGTATTTAAGAGATATCGCTGATCGCGAGTACGTGAATAAATTTACAACAGCACAGATCAAGGTTGAGATGATCAACCACAACAACGTAAATAATGACATGGATTTAGATGGAATGGCAGAGCATTTGCGTAGCAAAATTGAGGAAGAAATGAATGCAGCAGCGGAAGGAGAACACTAAAGATGTATGAATTATATATTGATGGGGTTCTTTTTCCGGTGACCCCAGGATCTCTTAACATCAAGACCAATAACAAAAATAAGACCATAACTCTCATAAATGAGGGAGAGGTTAACTACATTAAGTCTCCGGGATTGTCTGATATTACAATCCCGGAGCTTTTATTGCCAATCCATAAATATCCTTTTTCACAAGAAAAAGCAAAAGTGGGGGCTGCATATTATCTTTCCAAATTAGAAAAATGGAAAAATCAGAAGAAACCAGTTGTATTTAAACTCCTACGCTATGAAGTTTCTCAAAAACATCTCATTGAAGATATTACAACAGACGTGACCATCGAAGATTATGAAATCATGGAAGATGTGGATAAATACGGATCAGATGTGTGCGTAAAGCTTAACATGAAGCAGTATCGTCATTGGGGAGCAAAGAAACTTGTAATTAAAAGCAAAAAGACAAAATCCGGAAAAAAGAAAACGGTTGCTACGGTTAAAAAACAACGGAAGAAAACGAAAGCTATAGCTAAAAGTTACAAGATAAAATCTGGTGATACGCTTATGAAAATTGCAAAGAAACAGATGAATAATGCATCTGCATGGAAGAAAATCTATCAGTTAAATCAGAAAACGATTGAAAATGCAGCGCGTAAGCATGGACGCAAATCTTCATCAAATGGAGCCTATATTTATGCTGGCACAGTTTTAAAGCTTCCGGGAGGTGGTAGCTGATGAAGGATATTGTTGATGTAGCTATTAGTGAGATCGGATACCGGGAGCAGGGCAACAACAGAACAAAATACGGAGAATATACAGGGGCGAATGGTGCTGCATGGTGCCATTCGTTTGTTTCCTGGTGTGCACACGAGGCTGGAGTATCGACTTCGGTTGTTCCGAAAACAGCATCTACAACCTATGGGATGCAGTGGTTTAAAAAGCGTGGGCAGTTCAAATATAAAGGCAAATATACCCCGAAGAGATGTGACATTGTTTATTTTAAAACAGGCCGCAGCCATGTAGGAATTGTTGAAAGTGTTAGTGGTGGCCAGTTACATACTATTGAAGGAAATACATCCGATAAGGTAGCGCGGCGGGCATATTCTTTGAATAATGCCACAATTACCGGTTATGGCACGCCAAAGTATGCAAATACTGGAAATAATTCATCCGGTTCTGGTGAAAAAAAGGATTCCAAGAAAGAATTGCAATATCTGCAGAAAATATTATCGCGTCATGAGGCAAAAGCGGAAACAATAAAAGCCGATGAAGCAGAAACGGGAAAAATACCGAATGGCAATGTAATGATTACTGTAAATAATGGGAAAAAGAAATTTACAGTACCAGTGGAAGATGGAGCAAAGGTTGTATGGGAAAGAGACAGCACACCTGGCAAATTCACTTTCACAGCAAAAGTTGAAAAAGGATTTTCCATAGGCATGGGAAATGAAGTTCTTGTCACTGTGGACGCTAAGAAGTTTTTCTATGGCTTTGTTTTCACGAAAGAAGTTAAGAAAGATGGAATGGCGTCGTATACAGTATATGATCAGCTCAGATATTTGAAAAACAAGGAAACGATTGTGTACAAAAAGAAAACAGCCGGCGAGTTGATAAAGATTTTGGCAAAAAGATTTAATTTGCGATGTGGTACGCTTGCAAACACTGGATGGCGAAGGTCAGCCATAGAAGATAATACTACATTATTTGATATTATTCAAAATGCCCTGGATGATACTCTGATAGTAAAGGGAAAGACCTATGTGCTTTATGACGAGGTAGGAAAGCTTCAGCTTACAGATGTAGCAAAAATGAAAGTCAATACATGTTTGGTGGATGCTGAGACCGGACAAGATTATTCCTATAAAACAACCATTGACAGTGATGCGTATAACCAAATAAAGCTTGTATATGAAAACAAGAAAAAAGGAACTTTTGATTTATATGTAACAAAAGATTCAAAAAACATAGGAAAATGGGGAACCTTACAGTATTTGGATAAGATTGACAACCCTGATATTGGAAAGCTTAAATCAAAGGCATTGTTAAAACTGTATGATAAGAAAAAACGTACATTGACCATATCTGGCGTAATTGGAAATGTAAATGTACGTGGCGGTTCTCTGGTTCCGGTCATGTTGGATTTGGGAGATATCACAGTGGCAAACTACATGTTGGTAGAGAAGGTTACGCATACATTTAAAAATTGCGAGTACACAATGGACTTAGTTGTATCTGGAGGTGATTTTAGTGAGTGATAGCTTGGTGCAGTTAATTAAGAAAATTGCAATGGATGCCGTAAGATCAGCAAAAATGAGTGATTATAAGATTGGTACAGTTTCAGGTGTGTCTCCACTTATAATTAAGATGTCAAATGATTTGGAAATTGATGAAGATTTTTTGCATTTGAGTAGAAATGTCACTGATTATGAAGTTGAGATAAAAAGTGGGGATGTTATTCAAAGAAGAACTGTACGGAATAGTCTTAAAGTTGGAGAAAAGGTGCTTATGCTTCGAAAAAGCGGCGGGCAGGAATACATAATTATAGACAGGGTGGTGAACTGATGGTTCCAATTAATTATGAAGATGATGACGAAGAACAGGATACAGGATTTGAGGTGGAGAGTGATCCATCGCTTACATATGCAATGCAGATAGGAGCAACGGAGAGTGATCCAAGCATTTTTCTCGGCAAAACAGACGGAGAAGATGCGAACCGGCAGGCAATCATGAAGATTCTAAATACAGAGCGGTATAAAAATGAGATTTATTCATGGGACTATGGTGTAGAACTTGCAGATTTACGGGGGATGCCGCTGCCCTATGTTATGTCAGAACTGCCACTGAGGATTACCGATGCCATTACGTCTGACGACCGTTTTGATTCCTGTACAGATTTTGAAATGGAACCGGCTGGAAAGAAAGCCCTGCATGTTACATTTTCTGTAATTACAGCAGAAGGCGATAAAGTAAGCGGATTGGAAACGGAGGTGGGATATTAGTGTTTGAGAATAAGGATTTTGATTCCATCATGGAAGAAATGCTTTCGCAGGTGAGTGATAAGCTGGACAAGCGTGAAGGATCTGTGATCTATGATGCGATTGCTCCGATGGCTATGGAGCTTGCGCAAGCGTACATAGACATGGATATGATTGTGAATGAAGTATACGCAGATACAGCATCCTACTATTATTTAATCAAACGAGCAGCAGAAAACGGAATTTATCCAAAGGAAGAAACAAATGCGATATGTAAAATGGTGGTAAAACCGTCAGATACAGATATTTCCATTGGTGATCGTTTTAATCTCGGAGATTTGAACTATGAGGTAACATCTGTAATGGATGAAGCAACCGGAGAGTACCAGGTAACATGTGAGACTGCCGGTATTGTTGGAAACCAGCAGCTGGGAACATTGCTTACGATTGAAACAAAGAATGATCTGAATGATATGGAATCAGCGGAACTTACAGAGGTTTTGATCCCCGGCGAGGATGAGGAAGATGTGGAAGATTTCCGTGAACGTTATTACGAGGGATTTTCTAGTACAAGCTTTTGTGGCAACAATCCGGATTATAAGGAACGTGTATCGGCCATTGATGGAGTTGGTGCATGCAAAGTTATCCGGATGTGGGAAAAAGGATATGATCCGGCAAAGTTTATTCCTGTTACAGCAGTTACGGAGTGGATTGGAAAGCAGTCTGCGGAAACCGTTGGAACGGAAGTATTTGCATGGTTGAAAGCGGTACATGATGCTGCAAAAAATAAACTTCTTACAGTGGGTGGCACTGTTCGAGTGTATATCATATCATCAGAGCTTAAAGCTCCATCAGCTACATTAGTGAAGAAAGTACAAAATGATGTAGATCCGGATGATAAGACAGGAGATGGATATGGTCTGGCACCTATTGGGCATGTGGTAAAGGTTATGGGAGTGAAAGAAGTTCCTGTTGCTGTGGCGGTTACCGCGGTTTATAAGAATGGATATTCATTTGAATCCTTAAAATCCGATATAAAGTCGACAATAGATGGGTATTTTACAGAACTTTCTGCTGATTGGAGTAATGAAGATAACCTGGTGGTGCGCAAGAGCCAGATTGAATCTCGGTTATTATTGATTGATGGAATATTGGATATTACAGATGTGAAACTGAATGGTGCATCTGAAAATGTAACATTGGATGAGGATGCAATCCCGGTAAGGGGTGATGTGAGTGGTTAAAAAAATGATTGATTATCTGCCACCGTTTATGCAGCAGTTTGAAGAAATGAAGCAATTGATGCAGAGCGAGGATAAACAGGTGGCGGCTCTTAACATGGATACCACTAAAATATTACGAAATGCATTTATAGAAACTTCGGATGTAGAAGGGATTGAGCGGTTCGAAAGAATCTTACATATCATTCCGGGCGCGGGTGAAAATTTGGAACTCCGCCGGTCGCGTGTGTCGCTGCGGTGGAATGAGCGGATACCGTACACACATCCGACACTTGTAAAATGTTTAAATGCCAGCCTAGGAGAAAACAATTATGATCTGTATTCAGATGAGGAGCATTATTACATACTTGTGCATCTGAAATTGAATGTAGCGGATCGTGTTGGAGTTGTCGAAGAACTGATCCGGCGTATGTCACCAGAGGATATATGCTACAAAGTGCTTCTTATTTATAATACACATGCGGTTTTGCATAAATTTACGCATGCACAGTTACATAGCTATACGCACAGGCAATTGAAAGAGGAGGTTTTGCCATGACAAAAACAAAATACTATGATCTGCAGATGGATGATCCACAGGATGATTACGATGTGGATGTTGTGAATGCCAATCTGAAAAAGATTGATGAACAGATGAAAACAAGGGAAAATGCAACAGATGCATTACAGGAGCCGGAGTTTACAGTAGCAGCAAAAAGAGAAAACATAGCATCCAAGGAGAAAATGCCGAAGATTCTTGGAAAGATTGCAAAGTTTTTTGCAGATTTAAAGACGGTTGCATTTTCGGGGAAATACAATGACCTGGATGGAAAACCGGCAATAGTGAACAACAATACCACCACAGAACCCGGGAGTGCATTAGACGCGCGGCAGGCGAATCCGAACATAGAGGGGACGATGGCTGCAAGTATTGCGCAAATAAACAGCAATTTAAATAATGTTACAAAAATTTATGGCAGCATCAAAGCTGGAGAAAATCTAAAAATGAGGGATGGAACATTATTTAACGCAGTATATATATTTGGAAAATTGGTTATGATTTCTTTCTCTATATATACAACAGGCGATCTTCAAACCGGACAAATATTAGCAGAATTACCAGAGTCGTTGCAGTTTAAAATTGAATGGAATAACCTTACTGGTGCAATGTTGTCAACCGATTATTGTCCATTTGTTTTTTCGGATAATAGCAAATACATTTATATCCGAATAGATAAAACAACTGTCCATGCTAATGAAGAAATCCGCGTTTGGGGTATTGGATTTCTAATATAATTGTGCAAACTATTTAATAACTGGATAACAAAAACTTCCGAAGAATTCGTGGCAGTCTTCAGCTTTGTGACAGCAAATGGCGTTGGTATTTACATCAATATACATAAATATTCCACTTCCAGTGCCGCCAGCATAGTTTTCGCCTAACGTTCCAGCGCACATGGCAGCATAAGGTAAATTTTTGGCAATTGGAGCACTTGTTAGTTTTCCGGATTTACAACTTATAAACCATATCTGTACAATACAGATACCGCCACGAATAGTATAATAAACAGTTCCAGAAAAAGGATCTTCAACATGTACTGCAATAATTTCACTATTTAAATTGCTGTTTGATTTTAATTGTAACTCGTAAATTTGATTAAGAAAGAAGGAAAAATATGAAATTAAAGACAAAAAAGAGCATTTATAACATAGTAGATGCTAACCACAAAGAAGGAAAACTACATATTGTATTTAATAATGAAGAAACCTGTGAAAAATTGCAGACCATTTTTTCTGACAAGAATAGCCTTTCGAGATTAGAGATCTATTCAGACGAGGATGTATTGACATCTGTGATTCCTGGATATGTTGTCCTTGAAAAAATAGAGCTGCAGGGAGAAGAAAAGACGGTTATCCTTGCAAAAGAAGTAGATGATACAGAGATGCGTATTACGGCAGTATCTGTGGATTTAGAGGAAAATGTGGTAAAAACAGAAGAAAACACAGATAGCATCGAAAAACAGAGAGCAGATATTGATTATATGGCGATGCAGATGGAGGTGAGTCTGGATGAGTAAGTTTGAAAAAGTGAAAGAGTATTACGACCGTGGTCTGTGGAGTAAAAAACGTGTGCATAATGCCGTTGGAAAGTGGATCACAGAAGAAGAATACAAAAAAATTACTGGCGAGGAATATGTTGCCGAAGTATAAGAACTCTGTTCTATAATGGAAAGAAACATTATAGAATAAGGAGAACAACGATGGAAGAAAAGTTTCGCACAGAGTTACTGGCAATATTATATAAGAAGATGGGGAAAGAGCAGATAAGCGAGGTAGATATGGCATTATCTGCTCTTTTTTGCAGGTATAATGTGGTGGAACAGTGTACAGATTTGGTGCCGGTTAATGAGCAGGGAAATGAGAAAATCCTTAAAACCTATATAGCATCTATGCGGTTGGAAGGGCATTCAGATCGCACTTTGGATCAATACAGAGACGCTGTTGTGAAACTTCTCGTGGATATTCCAAAAAATTTCGCAGATATTCGAACAAATGATATTCGTTTTCACCTTGCTAAGTATCAGAGTACGCACAAAGTGAGCTCCGTAACGGTAGATAATAAGCGGCGATTTCTGTCTACGTTTTTTGCATGGTTGACAGCAGAAGAGATTATTTCTAAGAATCCAATGTTGCGAATCAAGCGCATCAAACAGAAAAAAGTAGATAAGAAGCCATTTTCTGCTGCGGAAATGGAGAAAATCAGGGACTGCCTGAAGACTTCGAGAGAAAAGGCACTGGTGGAGTTTATGCTTTCCACAGGTTGTCGTGTTTCAGAAGTGGCTCATTTACGCATGGAAAATATAGATTTCCGAACAGGAGAGTGCACAGTACTGGGAAAGGGGAATAAAGAACGTACCGTATATATAAGTGATAATGCAATGTATTATTTACAACGCTATTTGGCAGAACGAAGTTGGAATGCATCTTCCCCGTTATTTTTAAATAAAAGAGGGACAGGGATGTCAAAGTGTAGCATCGAGCATTTGGTTCGCCAGATTGGAAGAAGAGCTGGTGTAGAAAAGGCACATCCGCACCGTTTTCGCCGGACAATGGCAACAAATGCAGCAAAAAGGGGACTGCCAATACAATATATACAGGCAATTTTAGGTCATAGCAAGATAGATACAACTATGATCTATTGCAACGTGAACAAAGAATCAGTAAAAGCGGCGTATCTTAAAGTTGCGTAGAACAAACAGCAATTTAATGAATAATCTGTTCTATGGACAGCGCGTTTCAAGCATAAAAGATATAGACAGTGTTGGGTTGTACTACATTACGAATTCTTCCGAAATGCCAAGTGGCGATCCATTTGTATTATATTCTTTTGGTATTGTAGGTCGAAGTTGGAACTATCCAATATTTGCGTTTAATGCCTATAGTAACTACATGTTATATGTGGGACGAAACGCGACCAATGATGGAGTAAATTATTCTTTTTCAGGATGGAATCAAATTCAAACGCAAATAAATTGATCGTGGCTGATATTAGACTACTTGTAAACCCAGTAATATTCTATATCAAATGTCTGTGCAGACGCACTTTCTAATCCAATAACGCGAAAGTTAATTTGACTGCCATCAAAATTCCAAAAAGTACCTCTACTATTCCAATGGCTTCTAGGTCTGATAAACATAGGAATAAGCGCAATCAATTCTTTGTAACTTTGCGGATATAGCAATTTAATATACGAGTCTGAATTTACGGCAATTTCAGTTGTTGTAACGGTAAACCTTTGAAATTTCAATAAATTGCTGTTTCATGGAAACTTGGTACAAACACAACCCGAACGGGCGTTATACTTAAAGCATAATAATAAAGAAGGGAATACATATGATTGAATTTTTGTCAAATAACTGGCAATTATTAACCACATTAGCGGGCGTGACAGTTTGCTTATATAAGCAGGTAATCGCCACACGCAAAGGAGTCAGGGCATTGCTTCGTGCCGATCTGATTCGTTTGTATAACAAATACCATGATGATCTCGGATATTGTCCGGTGTATGTAAAACAGTCCTTAGAGGACGAGTACCAGCAATATCACGCTTTGCACGGGAACGGAGTGGGAACACAACTATATAATGCATTGATGGCTCTGCCAACGGAGCCACAGGAAGGAGAGTAACATGTTAAAGAATTGCGTATTGAAACCAAGCGTAAGCACAGAAAAATGGATGAAAGCCGCAGGTATCCGTGCGATCAAAACTATGGCACAGACCGCGATCGCCACGATCGGCACCGCAGCATTTATCTCGGCCATAGACTGGAAGATGGTCGTATCAGCATCGGTTGTAGCCGGTTTAGTATCGCTGCTCACCAGCGTAGCGGGCATTCCGGAAGTAAAGGAGGAGTAATTACATATGAAAATCAATGTACATGCCGGGCATAACCCGGACGGCAAGATCGCTTGCGGTGCAGTTGGACTGATTAAGGAGTCCACAGAGGCACGCAAGGTCAAGAAAAAAGTTATCCGACTCCTTAGAAAGAAAGGACACAAGGTGTATGATTGCACCTGCACCAATGGGACAAGCCAGACGGATGTCCTGAAGCGGATCGTAACAAAGTGCAACAAGCACAAGGTGGATCTGGATATTTCGATTCATTTTAATTGTGGAGTCGGGGATAAGAAAGGCAATGGTAAGACGACCGGAACGGAAGTGTATGTGTACAGTGAGAAAAGCGCAGCGAAGCCGGCGGCAGAACGTGTCGTTAAAGACATTGCGGCTCTTGGATTCAAAAACCGTGGAGTAAAGATCCGGACTGATCTGTATGTGTTGCACCGAACAAATTCGCCGGCGATGCTGATCGAGTGTTGCTTTGTAGATGACAAAGACGATGTGAAACTGTACGATGCCAAGAAGATGGCACAGGCAATTGTTACGGGAATTTTGCCGAGTGTAAAAAAATAATAATTTATTATAGGGTATTACAATACAGACCACCGTACTGACTTATAATAAAAGATGCCATCTTAGCATTTGGTGTTGAAATGGAAATCGGATATTGCAGTCTTTTTTCATAATTCCACATAGCTTATTTCACTCCTTCCCATGGCATTGGACCGTCATTCCAGTCCCAGTCCTCCAGCGGCTGGCTGCCAAATGCGGACAACGGTTCGAAACGTTCCTCGTATGTCTTTTTAGCTGAATTGTATAATTCGTTGCACTGATTGTAATAAGAGAGTGCCTGTGCGTCATCCGGATGGGTGTCCAGATAAAGAAGCATATCATAGGCACAAAAGCCCAGTGCCATAACCCAGCGGTACAATTCCGACCGGTTCATTGGCTGAGAAGATGGTCTTGTCATCGCCGCCGCCCTCCCTGCATCATATTCATATTGCATTTTCCGGTAAAAGGTTTATCCAGTTCCGGGAAAATTGTGCCTGCGGCAAGCCCGCGCATAGGATCGTAGGTTTTGCCGAATGTCTGCCAGGGAACGTAGCACATGCCAGGTACCTGATGGCTGCCATTGTCTGTTTCCGGCATCGTATTAATAGTTGCATTCATGGATTTCTTTTTCCTTTCTGATCAGCATATACTGTATGATATGTTTCGTTTGCGTTATGTGTGTATTTGTTATATAATAGAACACATGACAGAATAAGGAGAGAAACGCAATGAGTAAAGTAAGAACAAGATTTGCACCAAGTCCGACAGGAAGAATGCATGTGGGAAATCTTCGTACGGCATTGTATGCATACCTCGTAGCAAAGCATGAGGGCGGAGATTTCATCTTAAGAATAGAAGATACCGATCAGGAGCGTTATGTGGAAGGCGCTGTAGATATTATTTACCGCACCCTGCAGAAAACAGGCCTGATCCATGACGAGGGACCGGACAAGGATGGCGGCTGTGGACCATATGTACAGAGTGAGCGCCAGGCACAGGGCATTTATTTAAAATACGCCAAAGAGCTGATCGATAAAGGCGAGGCCTATTATTGTTTCTGTGACAAGGAACGCTTAGAGGGACTCAAAAAAGTAGTTGCAGGAAAAGAAATTCATGTATATGACAAGCACTGTCTGCATCTTTCCAAGGAAGAAGTAGAAGAAAAACTTGCCGCAGGCGTACCGTATGTCATCCGCCAGAATAACCCGACGGAGGGAACGACAACGTTCGAGGATGAGATTTACGGGGATATTACCGTTGACAATGCGGAGCTGGACGATATGATTCTGATCAAGTCCGATGGATATCCGACTTACAATTTTGCAAATGTGGTAGACGATCATCTGATGGGAATTACCCATGTTGTCCGTGGAAACGAGTATCTTTCCTCTTCCCCGAAGTACAATCGTCTGTATGAGGCATTTGGCTGGGAAGTACCGGTATATATCCATTGTCCGCTGATTACGGATGAAAATCATCAGAAGCTGTCAAAACGATGCGGACATTCTTCGTTTGAAGATCTGGTAGAGCAGGGATTTCTGACAGAGGCGATCGTGAACTTTGTTGCATTGCTTGGATGGAGCCCGGCAGATAACCAGGAGATCATGACACTCGAAGAACTGGTAGAAAAGTTTGATTACCATCATATGAATAAATCACCGGCAGTCTTTGACTATACCAAGTTAAAATGGATGAACGGGGAATACATCAAAAAAATGGACTTTGACAAGTTCTACGAGATGGCACTTCCGTATATCAAAGAAGTGATCACCAAAGATTATGATCTGAAGAAGATTGCACATATGGTACAGACCCGTATCGAGATCTTCCCGGATATCAGGGATCACATTGATTTCTTTGAGGAACTTCCGGAATATGATGTGGCAATGTACACGCACAAGAAAATGAAGACAAATGCACAGACTTCTCTTGAAGTGTTGCAGGAGATCCTTCCGGTCTTAGAGGCTCAGGAAGATTACAGCAACGATGCATTGTATCAGACACTTCTTAAGTATGTAGAGCAGAAAGGCTGCAAGAACGGATATGTTATGTGGCCGATCCGTACGGCAGTATCCGGCAAGCAGATGACACCAGGCGGTGCCACCGAGCTTATGGAGGTTCTTGGAAAAGAAGAGTCTCTTGCCCGTATCCGTAAAGGAATTGAGCTCCTTTCTCAGGCACAGTAGAACATTCTCACGGGAGAACGAATGAACTATAATAAATCCCAGCAGCAGGCCATCCGCCATAAGGATGGCCCGATGCTTGTTCTGGCAGGTCCCGGTTCCGGGAAAACTGCGGTAATTACCCAAAGAACGAAACAGTTAATTGAATATGAGAACATAGATCCGTCCAATATTCTTGTGATTACATTTACGCGAGCGGCGGCACAGGAGATGAAGCAGCGTTTTCTTGCAGCGACAGGAGAAGAGAGAACGAAAGTGACCTTCGGTACGTTCCACGCCATATTTTTCATGGTGCTGAAGCTGGCGTATCATTTTGATTCCGGAAATATTATATCGGAGGAGCAGCGATATCAGTTTATGCGGGAGATTCTGTCTTATCATCATCTGGAATACCGGGATGAAGGGGAATTTATCGGGGATGTTTTAACGGAGATCAGCCGTGTGAAAAATGAGCAGATTCCGCTGGAACATTTTTATTCTTCCAGCTGTGGGGAGGAGGTTTTCCGGAAGATTTACCGGGAATATGATGAGCGGCTCAAAAGGAACCGCCTGATTGATTTTGATGATATGCTGACATACACATATGAGTTGTTTTCCCAGCGGAAGGATATTCTTTCGGCATGGCAGAAAAAGTACCGTTATATTCTGATCGACGAATTTCAGGATATCAATCTGATCCAGTGGAAGATCATGTGTATGCTTGCCGCACCGGAAAATAATCTCTTTGTAGTGGGAGATGATGACCAGTCCATCTATCGGTTCCGCGGTTCGAAGCCGGAAATTATGCTGGGATTTCAAAAGATATACCCGCAGGCAAAGATTGTGAATCTTGAAGTAAATTACCGGTGTGAGCCGCCGATTGTGGAGGCAGCTATGCGCCTGATCGCACACAATGAAGAACGTTTTCCGAAAAAGATCCGTGCCGGAAAAGCCGGGAAACAGAAGGTGCGTTTTCAGTACTTTGAGGACTGCTATAAAGAGAATGCATTTTTGGCAGAAGATATCCGGCAGACTGTGCAAAATGGGGTTCCGCTTTCGGAAATCGCAGTACTGTTTCGGACAAACATGCAGCCGCGTGCCCTGATGGAATATATGGTTTCTGCCAATCTGGCATTTCAGACGAAAGACCGGATTCCGGATATCTATGAGCACTGGATTGCCCGTGATTTTTTCACTTATATCCGCATCGCACAGGGAAGTGACAGCAGGGCCGATTTCCTTTCTATTATGAACCGGCCGAAGCGGTATATCGGCAGGGACAGCCTGCCCGATGAAACGGTATGTTTTGATGAGTGGATGAAATTATATGAGGAGCAGCCGTGGATCGCGGAGCGGATCGAAAAGCTGTGGTATGATCTGAAACATTTGTCCCGTCTGAGCCCTTATGCGGCAATCAACTATATCCGGCGGGGAATCGGGTACGATGATTATCTGGCAGAGTATGCCGAATACCGGAATGCGAATAAAGAAGATTTTTATGAGGTGGCAGATGAAATCCTTGCGAGTGCCAAAGGGTACCGTACATTTGAGGAATGGTTTGCACATATAGAAGAATACCGGCAGGAGTTAAAGAGACTGGCGCAGGAAAAGCGCAGGAATCAGAATGCTGTGACATTTGCAACACTGCACAGCGCCAAGGGGCTGGAATTTACAAAAGTGTATCTGATTGACGTCAACGAGGGCGTAATGCCTTATAAGAAAGCAGTATTAAAGCAGGATGTCGAGGAAGAACGGCGTTTGTTTTATGTGGGAATGACCAGAGCAAAGGAATCCCTGACCATCTGTTCGGTAAAAAAAATGCGTGGCAAAGAGGTGGAACTGTCGCGTTTTATCAAAGAAGCCGGTAAAGAGCCGTAAAAAACCTGCATCGGGTATTCGATGCAGGTTTAAAAAAGTTACTCTTCGTCTTCGAGTGCATTGAAGTAGTCATCATCGAGCATTTCATCGAAGCGGTCAGCAGCGGCTTCGTACTCGTCGTCATCCGTGATGCTGTCGATCTGTGGAATGCCATCCTCATCCTCCGCATAGCGGTAGAGATAAACGGTGCCTTCATCCGGATCAGAGCCGTCCGGATTGAGCGGCATCAGTGCAATGTAGTCCTGTTCATTTACGTCAAAAATGGTAAGGATTTTGCATTCTACTTCGCCTTCATCCAAATCAAGTGTTACACGAATATCGTCAATCTCATCCGGGGTAACGGGTGTTGCTTTTTCTTTATCTGCCATAAGATACCTCTTTTCTTAATCGTTTTTTGTGCCTTATATCATTATAAGCGAGGAGTAAGGAGCTTGTCAATTCGAAAAAGTGATATACAAAGTTTTTTAAAAAGGGTATAATGAAAAACATGAAAATACGAGATACGAAAAAACGAACAGAGAATAAAAGGATCAGAGAAGGAGATTACGCAAAACCGGGAGTGACGGTTCAGGGAGAATGGACCACTTTTACGTTTGATGCGGAAAAAGAGGACAGCTGTTTTGTGGTACTTAAGGATATACAGACCGAAAAAGAAGAAAAGATAGCTGTTCCGGCAGAATACTGCATGGGATCGGTGCGCTCTATCGCAGTGGCAGATCTGCATCTCGAACATCTGATTTACGATTTTGAGATCAATGGAAAAAAGGTAATGGACCCGTGCGCACACGTCATCATGGGGCGGCAGGTCTGGAATGACAGTTCACGCAGCCGGCAGCAGTATGAGGTGCATGGGGCATTTGATGTGCAGGAGTTTGACTGGGGGGAGGATGTATGTCCGGAAATACCGAGAGAACAGATGATTATGTATAAGCTGCATGTGCGTGGTTTTACGATGGATTCCGGTACCAGAAGTGTTCCGGGGACATTTCGTGCGCTTATGAACCGGATTCCCTATCTGAAGAAACTCGGTGTGACAACGATCGAACTTATGCCGGTATATGAGTTTGAGGAAATTGAACTGCCAAAGCAGCAGAAACTTCCGGAATATATCCGTTGGAAAGAAAAACAGACGGATCAGATCCGCCCGGCAGAAGAAATAAAAGAGGCTTCGTGCAAAGTGAATTACTGGGGATATGAGCCCGGAAATTATTTTGCGGTGAAGGCATCGTATGCTGCCGATCCGCTGCATGCTTCCCGGGAATTCAGGATGCTGATCCGCCGTCTGCACGAAAACGGCATGGAATGTGTGATGGAGATGTATTTTCCGGAGAAAGTGAATCATAATCTGATTTTAGAAGCACTTCGTTACTGGGTGAGGGAATACCATGTGGACGGTATCCATCTGCTGGGGGAACATTTGCCCATTACAGCGATCGTGCAGGATGGCATGCTCAGCCGTACCAAGATCTTTTATGTGGATTTTGAGGAAAAAGCATGTGCGGCAAGCCGGAAGTATCCGAATCTGTATATTTACAAAGAGGAGTATCAGTATCCGATCCGGCAGGTCTTAAACCATATCAATGGAAATATGCGTGATTTTGCCGATCAGCAGAGAAAACAAGGGGCTTTTTTAGGCTATATCAATTATATAGCAAGCAACAACGGGTTTACGCTTGCAGATCTGTTTATGTACAACGATAAGCACAATGAGGAAAACAAAGAGCACAATCTTGATGGGAGTTCCTGGAATTTCAGCAATAATTACGGCGTGGAGGGACCGACCAGAAAGCGTTATATCAATGCGCTGCGGAAATTAAACTGGAGAAATGCGGTTCTTATGCTTATGCTGGCGCAGGGGGTTCCTCTGTTGTGGAGCGGTGATGAGATGGGAAATTCCCAGAACGGAAATAATAATGCATACTGTCAGGATAATCCCACCGGCTGGGTGAACTGGAAGAATGAGAAGTCTCATCGCAGACAGATCGAATTTCTGCAGCAGGTAATTGCGTTTCGAAAAGAACATACCGTGCTTTCAAATCCGATGCCATTCCAGTTTTCGGATTATAAATCGCTGGGGTATCCGGATCTTTCCTATCACGGGACAAGTGCGTGGATGTTAGAACCGACACCGGATCATCTATGCCTGGGAATGCTTTATTGCGGGGCTTATGCCCAAAACGAAAAAGAGCCGGATGTCTATGTCGCCTATAATTTTCTTGCCGCGGCAACGGAACTGGCTTTGCCTAAACCGCGAAAAGGGAAAGAATGGGTTGTCTGTATTGACAGCGGAGAAGAGGATGCTGCGTTTTTGGACGCACCAAAGCCCGTAAGCGGAGGAAAAATCATTCTCCGGCCACAGACCATCTGTGTGCTGGAGAGCAGGGAGATGAAAAAACATGGGTAATGCATGGAAACATTTTTGCACAATTACACATCACAAAAATCTGGTGCTTGTCGGTTGCTTTAAGATCGGACTATACAGGCAGGGGCTGCTGCATGATCTTTCAAAATATTCTCCGACGGAATTTCTGGTCGGTTGCAAATATTATCAGGGAACCATGAGTCCGAACAATGCAGAGCGGAAGGAAAAGGGGTATTCCCTGGCGTGGCTGCATCACAAAGGACGCAATAAACACCATCTCGAGTACTGGATTGATTATGATATTTCAAAAGAACCGGGGAAAGAACATTCGGGGATGGCAGGAATGAAAATGCCGGTGTGCTACGTGGCGGAAATGTTTGTTGACAGGATCAGTGCATCCAAAAACTACCAGAAAGACAAATACACGAACCGGAGTGCACTCGATTACTATATGCACGGCAGATCGCATTATCTGATCCATCCGGATACCGAGGCACTGATCCACTATCTTTTACTGATGCTGGCAGTGAGGGGGGAGAAGGAAACATTTGCATTTGTAAAGAATGAGGTACTGAAAGGAAACGTTCCTTATGAGAGGGAAAGCCTGATCCGGCGCATACAGGAACTGGCACCGGAAGAAAAAATATAAAAGGGAAAAGCACAGAATGCCTTCTGCTGACATAGAATATTAGAAAGCTGTTGGAAAAGGTGCTGTGTGAAAACATTTTTGGTTCCCCTGACACCGGAAGAGGAAACAGACTGTCTATGCAGATTAAAAAATGGCGAGCAAGGGGCAAAGGAAGAACTGGTGTTGCACAACATGCGCCTGGTAGCCCATGTCGCAAAAAAATATGTCAGTTCGGAAGAAGAACAGGAGGATCTGATTTCCATCGGTACGATCGGACTGATGAAAGCAGTAGACAGTTTCCGGCCGGAATACGGAAATAAATTTGCAACGTATGCCATCCGGTGTGTGGACAATGAATTGCTGATGCATCTGCGATCAAAGAAAAAACAGCGCAAAGAAGTTTCTATGTTTGAACCGATTGGTACAGACAAAGAAGGAAACCAGATTCAGCTTGTCGATGTGCTGGAGTTTCATGATAAAAATGTAGCAGATGAAGTGACAAAAAGGGAGCAGATGAAAAAAATCTGTACCTTTATGAATGATGTGTTAAGCGAGAGAGAAGCATTTATCATTCGGCGAAGATATGGAATCGGAGGAAATCAGGAACTGACCCAGAGAGAAATCGCGCGGGCACTTGGAATTTCCCGTTCCTATGTTTCCAGGATTGAAAAGAGAGCACTGGAAAAACTTAAAAAAGTGATAAGCGAATAAAGTCGTTGCAAAAAGATGCATTTTATGATAAGGTAAATGCATCTTTTTTCATGCATGTGTCTGTGCAAAATTCCCATTTGTTGGAATGAGGTGAATATGTATAGCCAAATCAGGACATCCATGCTGGATGGAATCTGCGCAATGCCGGTACAGGTAGAGGTGGATATCAGCATGGGAATGCCGGTGTTTGATATGGTAGGATATCTTTCTCCGGAGGTGCGGGAGGCGAAGGAACGAGTGCGTACGGCGCTTCACAATTGCGGAATTCTTCTGCCTGCAAAGCGGATTACCGTAAATCTTTCTCCGGCAAATATAAGGAAAACCGGAACCGGATTTGACCTGCCGATTGCGGTTGCACTGCTGGTTGCCATGGGGCTGGTAAAACCGGAAAAGTGCGCGGACACGATTTTTTCCGGGGAGTTGAATTTAAGTGGACAGTTACTGCCGGTTCGGGGAATTCTGCCGATGGTTTCGGATGGAGTAAAGGAAGGGATTCATAAATTTGTTGTTCCGGCGGATAATCTTATGGAAAGCCGTCTGGTGCAGGGGGCGGATGTCTGCGGATTTTCTGCATTGGAATCGGTGATCGGCTATCTGCAGGATGGCGGTTATAAAGAGCCGGCATATGCAGGCCGGCGGCAGAACAGATCCCATGGGATGCCGGATTTTTCCGAAGTAAACGGGCAGCAGTTTTTGAAACGGGCAGCGGAAATCGCAGCGTCCGGAATGCACAATATGCTTATGGTCGGGCCGCCGGGAGCCGGAAAAACCATGATCTCCGAGCGGATGGCTACAATCCTGCCGCCACTTACAAAAAAAGAGCAGCTGGAGGTTTCAAAAATATACAGTGTCTGCGGTCTGCTGGCAGACTCCCGGACACTGTTGCAGGAACGGCCGTTTCGCAGTCCGCATCATACGGTCAGCATGGCAGGGCTTGCCGGCGGTGGACGAAGTATCCGGCCGGGAGAGATTTCGCTGGCACATCATGGCGTGCTTTTTCTGGATGAACTCCCGGAATTTTCCAAATCAACGTTAGAAGTGCTGCGTCAGCCGTTGGAGGAACATCAGATTCATTTGACGCGCGCGGTCGGCAGCGTGACCTATCCATCGGATTTTTTACTTCTGGCATCTATGAATCCATGCAATTGCGGATATTATCCGGACCGGAATCGGTGCAGATGCACACAGGCATCCCTGCAGCGGTATTTTGACCGGATTTCCCAGCCGCTCATTGACCGCATGGATCTTTGTGTGGAAGCACCGATGGTTACGTATGAAGAACTGACGGGAAACGGCAATAATGAGAGTTCAAAGACCATCCGGGACAGGGTGTGCGAGTGTCAGGAACGTCAGATTTTTCGATTCAAAGACGAAAATTTTTCTCACAACAGTGGAATTCCGGCAGCAAAATTAAACCAGTTCTGTAAGCTGGGAGAAAAGGAGCAGCGGTATATGGAAAAAATGTTTCATAAACTGTCACTTACTGCGCGCACCTACCATAAAATCCTCCGGGTGGCACGAACAATTGCCGATACACAAAAGGCGGAAAACATCCGTCTCTGTGATCTGACAGAAGCTGTGTGTTACCGGAGTATCGGTGATAAATTCTGGGGAGGTATGGAAGAATGAGCATGTATGCGTACTGGCTTGCAAATACCGGACTGACCGTACATAAACTGATGGGGCTTATAACAGAAGGGATCGGTGCGGAAGAACTGTATGCCTTGCAGGAGTCCCAAATGAAAAAAATCCGGGTTCTGGATGAAAAGGATGTGGAAAAAATCACACAATCCAGACGGCACTGGGATGTACAGGAGCACTGGGGAAAACTGCAGGAGGAAGGGATCGGTTTTGTCTGCGTGGAAGAAGCACGGTATCCGCAAAAGCTCCGCCAGATTTTAGCAGCGCCTTATGCGCTGTATTATATTGGCAGGCTGCCGGAAGAAACACGAAAGAGTGTGGCAATTGTCGGGGCGCGGACAAGAAGTGCCTATGGAAGCCAGATTACGGGGAAACTGGCGAGGGCACTTGCACAGAACCGGATGGATATCATCAGCGGCATGGCGATGGGGATTGATGCTGATGCGCATAGCGGGGCACTGGAAGAAAACGGGGATACCTATGCGGTACTGGGCTGTGGCGTGGATGTGTGTTATCCGAAAAGAAACCGGTATTTATATGAAAAAATGCAGGATCGGGGAGGTATTTTGTCGGAATATCCGCCGGGCACACCGCCGCTGCCGGGATATTTTCCGCAAAGAAACCGTATCATAGCCGGACTTGCGGATTACGTGATTGTGATGGAGGCAAGAAAAAAGAGCGGATCGCTGATTACTGCGGACTATGCCATGGAACAGGGAAAGGAAGTGTATGCCCTTCCCGGGAGAGTTACGGATGCCCTGAGCGAAGGAACCAACCATCTGATCCAGCAGGGCGCCGGCATTTTTGTAAGTGTGGAAGATTTCCTGCAGGAACTGCAATTACAGCCCCAAAATATAACGACACAAATAGACTTTAGAAAAAATCTTCTTGAAAAAGACGAATCGTTGGTGTATGCTTTATTAGATTTTTATCCGGTGGGTCTTGGAACCCTGATCGAAAAAAGTCCCTATGGTCTGGTAGAAATTCTGCCGGTTTTAGAGAGGCTGGAACAGAAAGGGCTCATTCAGGAGACCATTCCGAATTATTATATAAAAACAATTTAGATGATATAAGGAGCACCAAATGGCAAAGTATCTGGTAATCGTGGAGTCACCGGCAAAGGTGAAGACGATTAAAAAATTTCTGGGAAAAAATTATGAGGTCATGGCAAGTAACGGGCATGTGAGAGATCTTCCGAAGAGTCAGCTCGGATTTTCTCCGGAAAATGATTTTGAACCGAAATATATTACGATTCGTGGAAAGGGAGAGATTCTTGCAAAGTTAAGAAAAGAAGTAAAGAAAGCGGATAAAATTTATCTCGCAACTGACCCGGACCGTGAAGGAGAGGCAATTTCCTGGCATTTAACCAAGGCGTTGAAACTGGACGACAAAGATGTCAGCAGAATCAGTTTTAACGAAATTACAAAAACAGCGGTAAAAGCATCCTTAAAGACACCGCGTGAGATTGATATGGATCTGGTTGATGCACAGCAGGCGAGACGTATGCTGGACCGTATGGTTGGTTACCGGATCAGCCCGTTGTTATGGGCAAAAGTAAAAAGAGGGCTGAGTGCTGGTCGTGTACAATCCGTTGCTTTACGGATTGTGTGTGACCGTGAGGAAGAAATTGATGCATTTATTCCGGAGGAGTACTGGTCTTTAGAGGCAAGCCTCCTGCCGGAAGGTGAGAAAAAACCGATTACAGCAAAGCTGCTGGACAAAGGCGGCGAAAAGTTTGAGATTTCTTCCGAGGAACAGATGAATCAGGTGCTTGCGGAATTAAAAGGCAAAGAATTTAAAGTCTGCGATATGAAAAAGGGAGAGCGCACAAAAAAAGCGCCGCTTCCTTTTACAACCAGTACTTTGCAGCAGGAAGCTTCCAAAGCGCTGAATTTCCCGATCTCGAAGACGATGCGGATTGCACAGCAGCTGTATGAAGGTGTGGATATCAAAGGACAGGGAACGGTCGGTATCATCACTTATCTGCGTACGGATTCCGTTCGTATTTCGGAAGAGGCGGATGAAGCAGCGCGTGCCTTTATTTCCGAAAGCTACGGAGAGGAATATCTGTCTGACGGAGAAGGAAGCAAGAAGAGCAATGCAAAGATTCAGGATGCGCATGAAGCGATCCGTCCGACCGATATTAACCGTATTCCGTCCGAGATTAAAGAGTCGTTAAGCCGGGATCAGTTCCGTTTATACCAGCTGATCTGGAAACGCTTTGCCGCAAGCCGTATGGCAAACGCAAAGTATGAGACAACAACCGTTAACATTGCGGCGGGAGATTATACATTCCGCGTTTCTACTTCCAAAGTAGCTTTTGACGGATTTATGCTGGCCTATACGGAAGCGGATGACGAAAAGCAGGAAAAACAGGTACTTTTAAAATCGATTGATAAAGATACAAAATTAAAACTCGAAGAATTCGATCCGAAACAGCATTTTACACAGCCACCGGCACATTATACGGAAGCTTCGCTGGTAAAAACACTCGAAGAACTCGGAATCGGACGGCCGAGCACCTATTCCCCGACCATCACAACGATTATTGCCAGACGTTATATCACAAAGGAAAATAAGAACCTCTATGTGACGGAGATCGGTTCGGTTGTCAATTCCATTATGAAGGAGTCTTTCCCGACCATTGTAGATGAACATTTTACCGCAAATATGGAATCTCTTTTAGACAGTGTTGCGGAAGGTCATTTAAACTGGAAGACGGTTGTTGCGAATTTTTATCCGGATCTGGAAGAGGCTGTGGAGGCCGCGGAAAAAGATCTCGAAAAGATTACCATTGAAGATGAAGTGACGGATGAAATCTGTGAAGTGTGCGGGCGCAATATGGTAATCAAGTATGGACCGCATGGAAAGTTCCTGGCATGTCCGGGATTCCCGGAGTGCCGGAATACCAAGCCATATTATGAAAAGATTGGTGTCGCATGTCCGAAATGCGGAAAAGACGTGGTCATCAAAATGACACGCAAGGGAAGAAGATACTATGGATGCATTGATTATCCGGAATGTGATTTCATGAGCTGGGGGCGTCCGGTGGAAAAGAAATGTCCGCGCTGTGGAGGCTATATGGTAGAAAAAGGAAACAAGCTTGCATGTGCGGATGAACATTGCGGTTACACGGAGGCAAAAGAAAAAGAAACAGAATAGTCGTAAATTTTTCAAAAAATATTGAATTGTCTGATAAATAGTGCTACACTCATGGTATCTGTGATAAAGACAGGAGGAAAAACATGAGTGTTCAACTTCTAGACAAGACAAGAAAAATAAATAAACTGCTTCATAACAATAATTCGTCCAAGGTGGTATTTAACGATATCTGTGAAGTCCTGACAGGAATTCTTGATTCCAACATCCTTGTAATAAGCAAGAAGGGAAAGGTTTTAGGTTCCAGTGTATGCAAAGGGGTTGAGGAACTGCAGGAACTGATCGTGGATGAAGTCGGCGGATATATTGATGCAGAACTCAATGAGCGTCTTCTGGGAATCCTTTCCACAAAAGAGAACGTAAATCTGGAAACACTCGGATTCGGAGATGAATCCAAAAAGTACCGGGCCATCATTACCCCGATTGACATTGCCGGGGAGCGGCTGGGAACCTTATTTGAATACCGGTGCGAAACGGAATATGACATTGATGACATTATTCTGACAGAGTACGGAACAACGGTGGTAGGACTGGAAATGATGCGTTCTGTAAACGAAGAGAGTGCAGAGGAAGCGAGAAAGGTTGCAATCGTAAAATCTGCGATCAGCACACTTTCTTTCTCGGAACTTGAGGCAATCACCCACATCTTTGATGAACTGGATGGCAATGAGGGAATTCTTGTTGCAAGCAGAATTGCGGATCGCGTGGGAATTACCCGTTCCGTGATTGTAAATGCACTTCGTAAGTTTGAGAGTGCGGGCGTGATCGAATCGCGTTCTTCCGGCATGAAAGGAACTTACATAAAGGTTGTCAATGATGTGGTTTTCGATGAACTTGCAGAACTGAAAAGAAAAAATGCAAAATAAAGGATGGAACCGAGAGGACAGCAAAAGGACTTGTATGTAAATATAAGTCCTTTTTTGTCATTTTATGTAAAAAACTACTTGTATTTTGCTTGATTTATACTATAATTAGTATGATACGATAATTGGGAATACTAGATAAGGAGGCACAAAATTGCTAAGTACAGATGCTTTCAATTATGTGAATGTTCTGGATAAAGCTGCCGATGCGAGCTGGAGCAGGGAGAACATTCTGACTAACAATATTGCAAATGTAAACACTCCGGGATATAAGAGAAAAGACTTAAATTTTGAAAATACATTAAAAACAGAACTGGGTCGCTGCAAGCATGAGTCCCTGGATTCGAAAATGAAAGACGTGGATCTTTCCAGACTGAATCCATCGGTTTATGTGGACAGTTCCAATTACTCCTATCGGCTGGATGGAAGTAATGTAGATATTGACACAGAAGAAGTGGAGCTGGCATCCGAACAGATCCGCTATCAGGGAATTACAGCCGGAATTAACGGACAGTTTGACCGTATGCGTTCCGTGATTAAGTAAGGGGGAAAGATAAATGGCTTTATTTCAGGCATTTAATATCAGCGCGTCAGGCATGACCGCAGAACGGTTTCGTACCGATATCATTGCGGAGAACATTGCAAATGTAAATACAACATCAACAGAGAGCGGCGGTCCGTACCGACGCAAAATTGTAAATTTTGCAGAACGGAAAGTTACCCCGTTTTCCCAATATTACGCAACTGCATCGCAGAATCCGGCGATCGGAAACGGTGTAAAAGTAACTTCCGTAAAAGAAGATACGGAAACAGATTTCGTGAAAGAATATGATCCTTCCAATCCGGATGCGGATGCGGACGGATATGTATCCTATCCAAATGTAAACACGGTCACGGAAATGACCAATCTGATCGATTCTACCCGTGCATATGAGGCAAATGCGACTGCGTTTGATGCCACGAAGAGTATGGCAACCACGGGACTTTCCATAGGAAAACAATAATAAAAAATAAGTTATACGAGAGAGGACAAAAGCATGGATATCACACAATTGTCTGGAGTTTCTTCTGACTATCTGAATACATTCGCAAAAAAAGAGGCACTTGTTCCGGGAGACGATGACAGTTTCAGCGCGGCGCTTTCAACGGCTATGAAATCGGTAGATGAAACCAATGACCTGCAAAATACCGCGGAGTCGGAAGAAGTACGGTTCGCACTTGGGGAAGCCGAAAATCCACATGATCTGCTGATTGCAGAGACGAAAGCAAATGTAGCACTGCAGTATACGGTTGCAGTGCGGGATAAACTGATTGACGGATACAAAGAGATTATGCAGATGTCAATCTAGTAAGTGAGGAACGAAAACATGCCAGAACAGTTACAGAAAATCCTTGACCGTGTGGTTGAGTGGTGGAAAAAATTTTCCAATAAACAAAGAATGCTGCTGATCAGCCTTACCGCAGCGGTGATCCTTGCGCTGGTGATACTGGGAGTTATTGTATCGAGACCGAGTTATACAACACTGATTGACTGCCAGAACGCAAAAGAAGCCAGCCAGGTAAAAGATCTGTTGGACGGCGAAGGTGATATTGATTATAAGGTAACGGATACCACACATTTTGAAGTAAACAAAAAAGATGAGAACAAGGCAAATTGGCTTTTGGGATCCAATAATATTGATACAACGGGATTTGACCTGTCAGATCCGAACATCAAGGATTATATCGACGGAAGCTTTTCTACCACGGAGGCAGATAAACAGAAGCTTGCCAAAAGCTATATGGAAGATAAACTGGAGAATGTGCTTGCTGCGAATGACCTGATTGATTCCGCAAAGGTCACACTGGATATTCCGGACGATGACGGTACACTGATTTCGCGGATGCAGGAAAGTTCTGCCAGCGTTTCGCTTGCCCTGAATGGTTCTATGGATTCGGATCAGGCGTATTCGGTGGCGCGCCTTGTGGCAACCGCCCTTGGAAATGATTCGACAGACAAGATTACCATTCTGGATCAGAAGACATCCAAAATCTTGTTTTCGGGAGCAGACCAGGATGATGATGCCACGGTTGTTTCCGACAGTCTGGACATCAAAGACCGCATTAAGAATTCCGTGGTCAATGGTATCAAGGATGTAATGGTCAAGTCCGGTATGTATTCGGACGTGCAGGTTGCACCGAACCTTGATATTGATATGTCTAAGGTGGAAAAGGCGGTTCACAATTATTCACACAATGATGGACAGGATCAGGGAGAACTGACAGAAAGCTCTGAGTATAATTCAGAGGCAAAAGGTGGACAGGCTGCAACTCCGGGAACGGATTCCAATGATGATACGCCAACCTATGTGACACCGGATGGCGAGATTACAGAATCTTCCGTGTCGGATGTGGATAAAAAATATTCGCCGAATGAGGAAATTATAAAAACTATTTCAAACGGTGGAGCGATCAACTATGATAACAGTTCCATTGCCGTGACTGCCACACGCTGGGTTGTTTATGATGAGGACGAATTGAAAGATTCCGGGCAGCTGAAAGGGACAACGTTTGAAAAGTTTAAGAGCGCACACAGTGATCCGGTACAGGTGGATGCAACGCAGGATGAAATTGACCTTATCGCAAAAGCTACCGGAATTCAGTCTAGTGCAATCAAACTGGTGTGCTATGAGAGACCGCAGTTTGTGGAATCCCAGAAGAAGGGATTCGGACTCACCGACATTTTACAGATTCTGCTTGCGGTGCTGATTTTTGCGTTGCTGGGGTATGTTGTATTCCGCAGTACCAGAAAACAGAAAGTGGAAGAGCCGGAGCCGGAACTGTCTGTCGATGCCCTGCTGGCGGCTACTTCAGATAACGACGATGAAAATCTGGAAGATATCGGGTATTCGGAAAAATCAGAAACCCGGAAACTTATTGAAAAATTTGTGGATGAAAATCCGGATGCGGCAGCACTTCTGCTTCGCAACTGGTTAAATGATGATTGGGAGTAATTTATGAACAACGACTCATATACTGGAGTACAGAAAGCAGCGATTCTTTTGATTACGCTGGGACCGGAAAAGGCGGCAACCATTTTCAAACATTTAAAGGAAGATGAGATTGAAGAATTAACGCTGGAAATAGCGAATACAAGAAGCGTATCGCCACAGACCAAGGAGGAAGTGCTGGAAGAGTTTTATCAGGTATGCCTCGCACAGCAGTATATTGCGGAAGGCGGTATCGGATACGCAAAAGAACTTCTGGAAAAAGCACTCGGAAACGACAAGGCACAGGGAGTTATTGCAAAACTTACAGCATCTCTCCAGGTTCGTCCGTTCGAATTTATCCGAAAGACAGATCCGGCACAGCTGCTGAATTTTATACAGGATGAACATCCGCAGACGATTGCGATGATCCTTTCGTATCTGGCTCCGGCACAGGCGTCCCAGGTACTGGGAGCTCTGCCACCGGAAAAACAGGCTGATGTTGCAAAACGTATTGCAACTATGGATCGTACTTCTCCGGATGTGATCAAGGAGGTAGAACGCGTACTGGAGCGGAAACTTGCATCTCTTGTAAATCAGGATTACACCATCGTCGGTGGTATTGATGCAATTGTTGGCATTTTGAACAGTGTCGACCGTGGAACAGAGAAACATATTATGGAATCTCTGGAAATCGAAGAGCCGGAACTTGCAGACGAGATCCGCAAAAAGATGTTCGTGTTCGAGGATATTCTTCTGCTCGACGACCGTGCGATCCAGCGTGTGCTGCGTGATGTGGAAAATGCAGATCTGGAGCTTGCGCTTAAGAATACAACGGAAGAAGTACAGAATGTGATCTACAAGAACCTGTCAAAACGTCTGGCTGCAATGATCAAGGAGGATATGGACTTTATGGGTCCTGTTCGTATGAAGGATGTTGAGGAGGCACAGCAGAAGATTGTTGCTGTGATCCGTAAGCTCGAAGATGCCGGAGAGATTGTGATTTCACGTGGCGGAGGTGACGATATCGTTGTCTAATTTACTGAAACAATGTTATGTCGTCAGTTCGGGAACTGGTACAAGAATTATCAATTCCAATGACGGGGTACGCCAGAAATTAAAAGAACTGCAACAGGAACAGGCTCCGGAACAGGTAGATGTATCAGCAGAGGACGGACAGGAGAATGCACCGGCTGGTTTCTCACAGGGGATTCAGGCAAAAACCGTGCAGATTGATGTGGAAGCCCTGCGCAGGGAAGCACTTGAAAAGGCAGCTGTGGAGGCAGATGAGATTACTTCCACGGCAAAAGAAGATGCAGAACGTATCCGTGGGGAAGCGGAAGAAAAAGCCCGTACCCTGTATGAAGAACAAAAGAAACTCGGATACGAAGAGGGTGCCAGATGCCGGGAAGAAGAATTAAACAGGGAACATGAGAAGGCGATGGAGTCTCTTCATGCACAGAAAAAACAACTGGAAGAACAGTATCATGAAAAAATGTCGGTGATGGAAAAAGACATTGTGGACGCTGTGATTCAGGTATTTGATAAAGTGTTTAAGATTCAGTTTGAAGAGAAACGTGAACTTTTACTTCAGCTGGTAAATGGAGCATTACTTGACATTGACCCGGGAGATAAAATACGGATTCACACGAACCGGAGCGATGAGGAAATCCTCAAAGAACATCTTGCACAGATGCAGGATATTGTAGGAAAAGATGTTGCCATTGAATTTGTAAAGGATAATAAATTATCGGATGGACAGTGCAAAATAGAAACACCGTATGGCGTGGTTGACTGTGGGGTGGACACACAGTTGTCTGCACTGCTGAAGGATATACGTTCACTGGTATAAACGGGAGACGAATTTGGTTAAAGAAGCGGAAAAGTATTTACAGCTGATGGACCGCCAGTATTATAAGAGTTATGGAAAAGTAGTCAAGGTAGTAGGTCTTACCATTGAATCTGTCGGACCAAAGGCACGTATGGGAGATTTGTGTAAAATTTACCCGAACGAGAAGGAAGAGGAATATGTTATCGCGGAAGTGGTCGGTTTTCAGGATTCCAGACTGATCCTGATGCCGGTTGACAGCGTGGAAGGGGTTGGAACCGGATGCATTGTGGAAAATACCGGACATCCCCTGTCAGTTCTGGTTGGAGAAGAACTGCTTGGGCATACGCTGGATGGAATCGGACGCATGACGGATGGAACGGAAGAAATTCACGGTTCGTATTATCCGTTGGAAAATACGCCGCCGGATCCGATGGATCGCCGGATTATCAGCGAGGTACTGCCGCTTGGCGTAAAAGCGGTGGACGGACTGATTACGGTTGGAAAAGGACAGCGTATCGGTGTGTTTGCCGGTTCCGGTGTCGGGAAAAGTACCCTGCTTGGCATGTTTGCAAGAAATACGAAGGCAGACATCAATGTAATCGCACTGATCGGCGAGCGCGGCAGGGAGGTCCGGGAATTTATTGAACGTGACCTTGGTCCGGAGGGAATGGCACGGTCCGTTGTCGTGGTCGCAACGTCAGATAAACCGGCACTGATCCGTAATAAGTGTGCAAAGACTGCAACGGCTGTGGCGGAATATTTCCGTGATCAGGGAAAAGATGTACTGCTTATGATGGATTCCATGACACGATTTTCCCAGGCACAAAGAGAAATCGGACTTGCATCCGGGGAACCACCGGTTACCAGAGGGTATCCGCCGAGTGTGTACGCACAGATGCCAAAACTTCTGGAACGTGCCGGTACAAATGAAAAAGGATCGATCACCGGACTATATACGGTTCTGGTAGATGGAGATGATTTTAATGAGCCAATCACGGATACGGCGCGGGGCATTCTGGATGGACATATTGTTCTCGACCGTAAGCTGGGACATAAAAACCATTATCCGGCAATTGATATTTTACAGAGTATTTCCCGTGTTATGAATTCCATCGTAACAAAGGAACATAAGGCACTTGCCGGAAAATTAAAACAGGTGCTTGCCACATACAGTGAAGCAGAGGATCTGATTAATATCGGAGCCTACAAAAACGGATCGAATCCGGATATCGATTATGCAATCCGAAAGAATAAAGAAGTAAATGAATTTCTGTGTCAGGATACGGAAGAAAAGTTTGCTTTTGATGAAGAAGTGGAACTCTTAAAAAAGGTGTTTGACGACTGATCAATGGACAGAGGTTTTAAATGGCAAAATTTGTTTATCGTATGCAGAACATACTGAACATTAAACAGAAACTGGAGACACAGGCGAAAATGACATACAGCCTGGCAAACCAGAAATATCTGGAGCAGCAGAAGATTCTGCAGGAATATATGGTGCGCAGAGTCGGATATGAGCAGCATTGGAAGAAACTGATGCAGGGAAATTTAAATCTGCAGGAAGTCGAACATGCGCGGGCAGATGTAAATGCCATGAAAACGATTGTCAGACGACAGATGGTAGAAGTCCACAAGGCGGAAAAAGAACTGGAAGATGCCAGAAACCGCTTAAAAACCGTGATGCAGGAACGAAAGGTTCAGGAAAAATTGAGGGAAAAGGCATTTGAAGAATTTAAGCAGGAACTTGCAGAAGCAGAAACGAAAGAAATCGATGAACTTGTAAGTTATACCTATAACAAGGGTGAACAGGGAGAATGATATGGCAGACGAAAGAAACCTTGTCGACGAGGAAGACACGGTAAAGGAAAACAGCGCACAAAATCGAAGAGAAAAGAAAAAACGGGAAAAGAAAGAAAAAAAAGAAAAAAAGAATGCCAAAGGAAACGCATCGGAACCGGAAGAAGATGAGGATGAAAAGGGAGGCGGCAGGCTGATTCTTGTCCTGACAACCATTTTAATCATTGCGATATGGATGGGAATTATAGGAATTCTGATTAAAACCGATGTCGGAGGATTTGGATCAACGGTGTTATATCCGCTTTTGAAAGATGTCCCTTATGTTAATAAAATCCTCCCACAGCCGGAAGAAACGGTGGAGCAGACCGAGGACACAGAGTATCAGTATGGGTCTTTAAGCGAGGCCATCAGCCGGATTAAAGAACTGGAAAAAGAACTCGATGAAGCCAGCAGTACAAATAAAAATGACAAAAAAAAGATCAAGGATCTGAAGGCACAGATCAAGGATCTTTCAAAATACAAAGAGGATGAGGCTGCCTTTGAAAAGGAGAAGGAAAAATACTACGAGGAGGTTGTTTTTTCCGATCAGGCACCCGATATACAACAGTATAAGACATATTATGAGAGCATTGATCCAGAAAATGCCGAAGTCTTATACAAACAAGTGGTTGAACAGATTACCTACGATAGTCAGGTTGAAGATTACGCAAAGACATATTCCAACATGAAGCCTCAGGAGGCGGCCAGCATCTTTGATACGATGACGGACAATCTGGGGCTTGTGGCTGACATTCTCATGAATATGGGAACACAGCAGAGGGCGGATATTCTTGGCAAGATGGATGCAACGACTGCGGCGAAGCTGACAGAGATCATGGAACCTAGCAAGAAAAAGTAGGAAATCTGTAAATAACAGAAAGGAGGAACGTGTTTGACAAGTGCAAATGTATTTAATTTGAATTCTGTAAAGCAGGGTCAGGTATTAAATGCAAATGCTGCAAAAGGCAGATCAAAAGCTGAAAATCCGGATGCGGCAGGCGTGTTTGCTTCACTGATGGGCAGTAACTACTCTACAAATTTTAATATGCCGTCCGTGGATACAAAAATAAACAACAATGTATTACAGCAGACAAATGCGGCAGATAATTACGACCGGTATCAGTATCAGGATAATACCATCCGTCAGGCAGCCGGAGATGTTGTCACAGACGTGATTGGCAATTCGACAGATACTCTGGATCAGTTCCAGGGCGATGTTGTCAGGACGGTGGCCGAACAATTGGGTGTTTCGGAAGATTCTGTAAAAGATATGATGGAGTCGCTGGGACTTACAGCTTTTGATCTCCTGAATCCGGAAAATCTTGCACAGCTTGCAATGCAGCTGACAGGAGAAACTTCTCCAATGGATTTACTGATGAATGACCAGTTTCAGGGTCTGATGCAGCAAATGAACCAGCTGGGAGGGCAGCTTGCAAATGAACTAAATCTTCAGCCGGCACAGATGGAGGAACTGATTGCGCAGATGGATATTCTGCAGGCACCGGAAACTCTGACCGATGAAGAAATGCAGGTATTGACCGATGTGGCAGGACAGCAGACAACAGCCGATACTGTTTCGGCAGATGTGATGCCGGAGCTTGCACAGACCGATGAGGTACAGCCGATGGATAAACAGGCGGATGTATTTCAGAAAGAACCAAAATCGGATGAAGTACGCACACAGCAGCCACAGACAAAGGAGACAAAGCAGACAGCAGAACAACAGACGATGGAACAGCAGACGGATGCCGGAGATGCAGATGTAGATTCGCAGACAGGAGATCAGGTGAAGTCGGCGCAGCCGGAAAAAATGACGGCAGACCGGAACAACTCTGATGTGGCAAAGACACAGAATGTCGTGCAGATGCAGGATACCGCCGGGGTACAGACGATGGTGCATGCGGCGGATGTAACATCCGAGACATCGTATATTTCCGTGGATACCATGGATTTGCTGGAACAGGTGGCAGAACAGATCCGTGTGAATGTTTCGGAAGGAACTTCATCGATGGAGATGCAGCTGAATCCGGAAAATCTCGGGAAAGTGTATGTAAATATTTCTTCGAAAGAAGGCATGATCCATGCACAGCTGGCAGCTTCTAATGAAGCAGTCCGCGCAGCCCTTGAAACGCAGGTGGCAGATCTGCGGCAGAATTTAAACCAGGCAGGTGTCAAAGTTGACGCCATAGAAGTAACCGTTGCTTCCCATGAATTCGAAAAGAATCTGGAACAGAATCAGGAGAATGAAAAGCAGCAGGGAGAACGGCAGCAGGAGCAGTCCGGGGGCAGGAGAAGAAATTTAAATCTTTCCTCATTGGATGGATTGTCAGGACTGATGACAGAAGAAGAAACTCTTGCGGCACAAATGATGCGGGAGAATGGAAACTCCATGGATGTAACCGCATAGAAAGGAGAAAAAATGGCAGATACGACAACTTCCGCACTGAATTGGGCGAGTGTGGAAAACGGAAAAGTAAAAACAACAACATCGAAAAAAAGCGATGAGTCCAACAACGGAACTATGGGATATGACCAGTTCCTTACATTACTTTGTGCGGAAATGCAGTACCAGGATCCACTTGAACCTACCAGCAATACCGAATATGTGGCACAGCTTGCAACGTTTTCACAGTTAGAAGCAATGCTTGGCATGCAGGATACACAGAAAAATGAGATGGCAAACAATCTGGTTGGAAAGTATGTAATCTTAAAGGTTTCGGATGAAACAACCGGAAAAACTTCTTATGTAGATGGTAAAGTAGATTATGTCATGTATCAGGAAGACGGATCACAGATGCTTAGTGTAAACAATAAACTGTATTCCATTGATACACTCGATACGGTGGCTGACAGTGCATATTACGAAGCAATAGGATATGCAAAAACCATCACAAATATGTTGGATCAGCTTCCGGATATTGAAAATATTACGACCAAGTTTTCCGGTGCCATAGGCGAGATCCGCAAGGTATATGATGGAATGACGGATTATCAGAAGCGCTTTGTGAGCGAGGACGATCTTGCAAAACTTAAAAAGTATGAGCAGAAGATCAAAGATCTGGGTAAAGATGCCGCAGACGATAAAAAGACGGATGATACCAAAACAGATACGGATACAAAAACCGATGATACCAAGACGGATACGGATACCAAGACCGATGACACAAAAACGGATGACTCGAAGACAGAGAATGGTTCCGGTCAGAAGAGTGACGAGACAACAGGTGCATAGGAAAGGGGAGAAAAGAGATGAACCCGATCAGCAAACAGTTTTCGTCGATCGAACAGGTAACTGGTCAGTATTTAAAACAGAAAAATGTAACCAGTCCGTCAAAGACGTCGGATGTTTCATTCGAGGATGTCTTACGGCAACAGCAACAGTTAAAGTTTTCAAAGCATGCCTCGCAGCGGTTAGAAAGCAGGAATATCAGCTTATCCGAGGAACAGAATGCCAGACTCGAAGACGGAGTGGAACAGGCATATGCCAAGGGAATTAAGGATTCTCTGGTTTTGGTGGATTCTCTTGCTTTTATTGTGAATGTGCCAAGTAAAACCGTTGTTACCGCAATGGATCAGACGGAAACACAATCAAATACTTTTACAAATATAGATGGCGCAGTTATTATGTAACCGGACCTTATGGAGGTTACAGGAATCCCGACTGACAGAAGGATTTCAGAACCATATTGCCATCTAAGGAGGTTAATGTACTATGATGAGATCATTATTCTCTGCTGTGTCAGGTCTTAAGACACATCAGACGAGAATGGATGTAATTGGTAACAATATTGCCAATGTAAATACCGAAGCGTTCAAAGCTTCCAACGTAAGATTCAGTGAACTGATGTACCAGACCATGTCCACCGCATCCGGTGGGGATGCGTCAACCGGAACGGGTGGTGTCAATGCCAAGCAGGTTGGTCTTGGTGTAAGCACGGCATCTACCATGATCAATATTACCGGGGCAGGTTCTTCCGAGACAACCGGAAACCCGTTTGATTTAAAACTCAGCGACAGCCAGACCACAAACTTCTTTATTGTCAGCGATGGAACAAATACCATGTTTACCCGTGCAGGTTCGTTCTATGTAGATGGAAACGGCTATCTGTGTATGAGTTCTACCGGATATACGGTACAGGGATGGCAGGTAGACAAAACGACAGGTGAGATCCACAAAGATACGGTTTCTCCCTTGCAGGTGATGTCACCGTCCAACACGACATCCGCTCCGGAGGCAACGACAAAGGCTCATGTGCATGGAATTCTGGATAAGCAAGATACCGATGTCACCGGAAAAGACGGCTATGTTATGACTCTTGGATTTTATGATGATCTGGGATATTCTTATACAGCAAAGTTTGCGGTATCGACACCGAAAGCGAACGGGCTTGGCGCTGGAAATAACTATTTTATCAGCCTGACGGATATTCTTGATTCCGATGGTAAGTCCATTATTACGGATGATGCCGGGAAAGCACTGTCAGATGATGCAAAACGAAAAAAGTTAGATGAAATCTGGGGGGCTGACGGAAAGGCAGATGATACGGCGACAAATGCACCAAAGGGCTATTATATGAAATACGATGCCAATAAAGGTACATTTGTAAATATCAGCGCAGACGGAGCAGTGCCAGCAGCTGGTGCGAATGCAGTAACAGCGCAGTCCTTAAAACTTTCTGCTCTTGGAACAAAGTTTACAACAAATAATGCAGATGGTACAAAACAGACATCCAATTTTAAGGACATCAATGTAGATTTTTCTACTTCCACCAATGTAGGCCATGGCGGAAAGTCAACACTGAAAGTAGAAAAAGGAACTTCTGTCGGAAAAGAAACCGGTAAGAAGAATGGTGCAATGATCGGACTTTCCGTAGACCAGAGCGGTAAGATTTATGCAAGCTATGACAATGGTAACACCGAACTTCTCGGACAGATCGCAGTGGCACAGTTTGCCAATGCTTCCGGTCTTGAAAAAATTGGTGATAACTGCTATCAGACAACCTTAAACTCCGGCGAGTTTGATGGTGTGGGTGTAGCTGTGGATGCGGATGGAAGCAAGATCAATTCCGGACAGCTGGAAATGTCAAACGTTGACCTTTCTGGACAGTTTACCGATATGATCATTACGCAGCGTGGATTTCAGGCAAATTCGCGTGTTATCACAGTTTCCGACACATTATTGGAAGAATTAATCAACTTAAAGAGATAGTTTGAAAAATAGTTGGGAAATGGTTTTTTGACTGTTTCCCAACATTTTTTTGTGATTTTACACCCTTTTTAACAAAAAGGAAGTAGACAAGAGAGAGAAAGTTTAGTAAAATCATATAAAAGGGTATTTTGATGGATTTTGTCGGAAGATCCATCGGAATTCCTAATTTTAGAAAATGGAAGGTGTAGTTCATGGATATAGCATCACTGCTTTCAATTATCGGCGGAATTGCCATGGTTATCTTTGGCGTCCTCAGTAGTAACAGTTTTGACATCACTGCGATGCAGATGTACATTGATCCAGCGTCGGTTGTTATCACGTTTGGCGGATCAATCTGCAGTACACTCGGGTGTTTCAAACTTGCAGATGGAATCAACGGATTCAAATCAATTTCACTCCCGTTCAAGGATAAAACATATGATCCGTCACAGACCATCCGGACAATTATTGACATGTCAAATGTCGGAAGAAAAGAAGGTCTGCTTGCACTTGAAGAAGCTGCAAACGGAATTGAAGACGAATTCCTGAAAAAAGGAATCATGCTTGTAGTAGATGGCACCGATCCGGAGCTGGTTCGTGGGATTCTGGAAACGGATATGGTGTGTCTGGAAACCCGTCACAAGGATGTGATTAAGTTTTGGGAAAAATGGGGCGAGCAGGGTCCTGCCTGGGGTATGATTGGTACCCTGCTCGGACTGATCGCCATGTTAAATAAACTTTCCGATCCGTCTGCGATCGGACCACAGATGTCTGTAGCACTGGTTACGACACTGTACGGTTCCCTGATTGCAAACTGGTTATGTACCCCGATTGCCGGAAAACTTTCCGTAAACAATGATATGGAAGTGGTAAACCGTCAGATCACCATTGAAGGTTTGTTGTCCATTCAGGCAGGAGAAAATCCACGCGTTATTGAGGAAAAATTAAAGTCATTCCTTTCACCGACTGTAAGAGAGGGTGTTCTTGAAAACGGCGGAGGAGGTGAAGAGTAGTGGCAAAAAAGAAACAGGAAGATCCGCCAAAAGGAGCGCCGGCATGGATGAATACTTTCTCGGATCTGATGAATCTTTTGCTCTGCTTCTTCGTACTATTGTTTTCCATGTCGACAGTAGATACTGACAAGTTAGAGGCGGTTGTTGCATCACTGCAGAACGCCATCAGCATCCTTCCGACCGGCGGCACAAGCATTGGAGAGGGAGAGATGATTTCTGCCGGTGTCCGCCAGCTGGAATTTCTGGATTCCTACTATAATGAGATGGCAAATTCCAAAGCAGAGAATACTGATGAGCAGACAGATGGTAAACTGTCTGCACAGGAACAGTACGAGCAGGAGCAACTTGCGGAATCTGAAAAGATGGCAGATGAAATCCAACAGGAACTTGATAATTCACAGCTGTCCGGAAAGGTGGATGTGGATTTCAATGCAGAGTATGTAAAACTGAATCTGAATGGTTCCATTTTGTTTGCATCCGGTAAGGCTGATCTCGTTAAACAGGCAGTCCCGATTGTAAATAAGCTTGGAAAGATTCTTGAAAAATATAACAAGAATGTGATAGAGGTAGAAGGACATACCGATAATGTTCCGATCCGCTATTCTGCAAAATATGAAAATAACGAGGTTCTTTCGGTGTACCGTGCACTTGCTGTCACGGATCAGCTCAGAAAAAATAAAAACTTAAATCCCAAGTACATTAAGTTTGCGGGAAGAGGAGATTACATACCGGTTGCTGACAACAGTACGGCAGAGGGGCGTGCACAAAACCGACGCGTAGAGATAAAAATTTATAACTCATTCAATTCAGATGTAAAAGAAAATAATTAAGAGGAGTAAACAATGAAGAAGAATTTAATTTCAGTCGTAATTCTGGCACTTGTGTTTGCAAATTTTGTTTTGACAGCACTTTTGATGTTTTCTGTATTACCAGAGACAAAAAAAGCAAATACACTGATCGAAAAAGTGTGTTCCGCAATTGATCTGGATTTAAACAGTGGTGCGGCTACCGGAACCAGCAATGTTTCCATTGATGATCAGGAAATTTATAAAGTCAGCACAGGGGAAGACCTGACAACAAACCTTGCAGAAGGAAAAGATGGAAAGACTCATTATGCAGTACTGAATGTATCACTTGTTCTGAACAAGAAGAGCGACAATTACAAGAAATACACACAGGATTTCCTGACAAATCAGGATGATACAATCAAAAATGATATTATCAAAGTAGTAAGTGGATATACATTTGAGCAGTTTAACCAGAATTCAGATGTAATTAAGGACACGATCCTTGAAGATATGCAGAATTTATTCGGCAAAGATTATGTGATCGGAGTAAACTTCTCCAAACTGACAGCACAATAGGATTTTTACAGGTGGTGAAAAACTGATGGGTGACGTATTATCCCAAAATGAGATAGACAACTTGCTGGCAGCACTTAGTACCGGTGAGCTGGATGTGGATGAAATAAAAGACAATAATGAAAAAAAGGTAAAAGAGTACGATTTTGCCCGTCCTTCCAAATTTTCCAAGGAACATCTGCGTACCATGGAAATGATATTCGAACATTATGGCAGACTTTTATCTACGAACCTGCCCGTGTATTTACGGAAAAATGTTCAGGTAGAGGTGGTGAATTCAGAAGCGGTTACGTATTCTGAATTTTCCAATGCGCTGTCGAATCCGGTTCTTTTGGGAATTGTGAATTTTGCACCCCTCAAGGGAAATATTATTTTGGAAATGGCATCAAATCTGGGGTATACGATTGTTGACCGTATGCTCGGTGGCAGAGGAGATCCTATGGACAAGGTTCGTGAGTTCTCAGAAATTGAACTTCTGATTATCGAGCGGATAATGATTGTGTGCGTCAACCTTTTACGGGAACCATGGGAAAACGTGGCGGATATTCATCCCCGGTTAGAGAGAATTGAAACCAATTCCCAGTATGCACAGATTATTTCTCCGAGTGAAATGATTGCGATTGTGACAATTAACCTTAAGATCGGGGAAGTGGAAGGCCTGATGAATGTCTGTCTTCCGTACCTGACTCTTGAGGATGTGATTGATAAACTGAATACGAAATACTGGTATTCAAATTTGCAGAATCAGGACAATACCGATTACACGGAATCCATTGAGACCTTGATTCGGCGCGCACAGATACCGATCAAAGCTGTTCTTGGAAACAGTATGATATCGGTAAATGATTTTGCCATGCTGCAACCGGGAGATATTATCCGGCTGAATCGCAAGGTAGAAGATGAATTGGATATTTATGTTGGAAATATTCGTAAATTTACTGCACTTCCCGGATCATCGGGGGATAAATATGCAGTCAGGGTCACTTCGGTGATCAGAGAGGAGCAATAAACTATGGATGGAGTATTATCGCAGGAAGAAATTAACGCACTGCTGAATGAACCTGGAGCAGAAGCGAGTGATTCTGCGGAAAATGAACTGTCTGATGCACAAAAAGACGCGATCGGAGAGATTGCCAATATAAGTATGGGAACTGCGGCGACAACGTTGTTTTCGCTTGTTAATCATAAGGTGGAAATTTCAACTCCGGTTGTTTCTTACGGCACATGGGATGACATTGTACAGGAGTATGAAAAACCCTGTGTGTTTATCCGGATTGCATATACCGTAGGACTGGATGGAAGCAATATTCTTGTCTTAAGAGAACATGATGTAAAAGTCATCACGGATCTGATGATGGGAGGAGATGGAACCAATACAGATGGCGAACTTGGCGAATTGCATTTGTCCGCAATCAGTGAAGCCATGAACCAGATGATGGGTTCTGCGGCAACTTCCCTTTCTTCCATGTTAAACCGCAAGATTGATATCAGTCCGCCAAATGCAACGGTGATTAATCTGCAGGAAGACATCGATGAAGCGGAGATTGATTCCTTCCTTACCGGAAAGTTTGTTAAAATTTCTTTCCGTATGGAAATCGGGGATCTGGTTGACAGTACAATTATGCAGCTGTATCCGATTTCATTTGCAAAAGATATGTGTGACGGAGTGGCAAAAACGATGGAAATGGACAGTCAGAGTGTGACGGCCGATTCCTCAGCAGCAAATTCCGGCAATCCGGCAGGGACACAGCCAGCAGCAGCTGCCGCAGCACAGCAGTCACAGCAGATGGCTTCACAGAATACAGCACAAATGGGGCAGCCGATGGGGCAGCCAATGGGACAGACGATGATGGGAAATACTATGATGAATCAGAACATGGGACAGCCGGTCAATGTTCAGCCGGCACAATTTAGCGCATTTGCGGGTGGAAATCTTGGAAATTACCAGCCGGAAAATATTGATCTGATTATGGATGTTCCGCTTCAGGTGACAGTTGAGCTTGGAAGGACAACAAAATCCATTTCAGATATTCTGGATCTGGGACCGGGAAAAATTATTGAGTTGAATAAACTGGCAGGCGAGCCGATTGATGTGCTTGTCAATGGAAAATATGTCGCAAAGGGCGAAGTTGTTGTCATTGAAGAAAGTTTCGGTGTTCGAATCACGGAAATTGTCAATGCTTCAAGAACAGGCGGAAAGTAGAAACAGACATGACAAATGTGTTACTGACAGGTTCTCTGGAAAGCTTTATACAACTTTTGGGTGCACTGTTTATTTTTGCTGTTGTTCTGGCTGCTACATATCTTACCACCAGATGGATGGGAGGTATGCAGCGTGGACGCCAGAATAATAAGAATCTGCATGTGATAGAGACAATCAGTGTCGGCAATAACAAGATGATCAGTATTGTGGAAGCCGGCAGTGTCTATCTGGTTGTTTCTGTTGGAAAAGAGGAAGTACATCTTCTGGCACAGCTTACGAGGGATCAATTAAAAGATTTCTCTTTTGAGCTGGAACAGAGTGGGAAAAAGCAGGATTCTTTTGCGGAAATTCTCAACCAGTTAAAAGACAAGTTACCAAAGAAGCAAGGATAAAGATGAGCAAAGGGAAAAAGATATACTGCATTGCAAGTTTTGCGTTTGCGTGTGCGGTTTTAATACTTACAATTACATTATGCATGATGCATCCGGGACGTGTCTATGCAAGTTCCATGGACCCGGACAGTATTACAAAGATTACACAGAAAGATACACAGGGAGCAGATCATAATACAGACAATGCCAATGGATTGTCAATTACATATAACAATGATTCCGGATCGGTTTCCACACCGATCAAGATGCTTCTGGTGTTGACAATTCTATCACTTGCACCATCGATTCTGATTATGATGACTTCGTTTACCCGAATTATCATTGTACTTCATTTCCTTAGGACTGCGATCGGAACACAGACGACACCACCCAATCAGGTTTTGATCGGTCTGGCATTGTTTCTGACATTTTTTATTATGTGGCCGACGTTCCAGCAGATCAACAAAGAGGCAATTCAGCCGCTCGATAAGGGAGAAATCACACAGTCGGAATTTTTTGAAAAAGCAGAAGGGCCGATTCGTGAATTTATGATCAAAGATGCAAAGATCCAGATAAGGGATGTGAATCTTTTCGCTGAGATTTCCGGAGAAACGTATAAAGATACAAAGGAATTGTCGGATGTTCCGTTTACCACACTGGTTCCGGCATTCATTCTGAGCGAGCTTCGGAAAGCATTCATTATGGGATTTTTGATTTATATTCCGTTTATTGTAATTGATATGGTGGTGTCATCCGTGCTGATGTCCATGGGTATGATGATGCTTCCTCCGACAACCATTTCGTTGCCGTTTAAGATTTTGTTGTTTGTTCTGGCGGATGGATGGGATCTTGTCATAAAATCCCTCGTCCAGACATTTTATTAGGAGGATACCGTATGATTTCACAGGGTGCAGTTCTTGATATTGCAAGAGATGCAATTTATACCATTCTGATCACGTCGGCACCGCTGCTTCTGGTTTCTCTGGTGGTTGGTCTGATTATCAGTATTTTTCAGACGGTTACATCCATTCAGGAGCAGACACTTACGTTTGTTCCAAAGATTATTGCGGTATTTGCTGCAATGATCCTTTGCGGCTCCTGGATGTTAAATAACATGACCGAACTGGTGGAGCGTCTGTGGTCGAATTTCAGTACCTATCTGAGTATGTGATTTGATAAAAAGATATGGTTAATTATGTATTTACACTTGAAAATTTTGAATATTTTCTGCTGATTCTGGTAAGAGTTACCTGTTTTGTGTATGTGGCCCCGTTATTGGGGCAGCAGGGAATTCCCAATCAGATTAAAATCGGATTTTCATTTTTTGTCTCATTGCTTTTATACAATGTAGTAGATCGGCCGGAGCTGACATACGCAAGTGTTGTCGGGTATGCGGTAGTTGTGATCAAAGAGGGAATTACGGGACTGCTGATTGGGTATGCGGCAAGCATCTGTAATTCCATTGTTTTGTTTGCAGGAAATATTATAGATATGGATATTGGTCTGTCCATGTCTACCGAATTTAATCAGGACATGGGAACAGAAACCACACTGACAGGAAATCTGTATTATTATCTGGTTCTGCTTCTTTTGATTACATCTGATTTTTATACCTATCTGGTACGTGCGGTTACGGATTCTTTTTCCGTAATTCCGATTGCCCACCAGAAATTTGCATGGGATCATCTGTTATCTGCAATCACACGCTATATGGGAGATTCATTCATCATAGGGTTTCGGATTTTTCTTCCGTTTTTTGCCTGTATTATGGTTTTGAACTGTGTACTTGGAATTATGGCACGTGTGGCACCGCAGATGAATATGTTTTCAATCGGTATGCAGCTGAAGATTCTGGTTGGATTTGTTGTTTTGTATCTGATCGTGTTCCTGTTGCCGAATGTGGCAAATTATATTTTTGATGAAATAAAGACGATGGTGAAGCTTGTTGCAGAAGGTTTGTATTGACGAAAAAAATCAGAATCGAATATTGCATTATAATCTGCAATGGTTTGCAAAAGACGGCGAAGGCGGCGAGAAGACAGAACCTGCAACCGCCAAGAAATTAAAAGATGCCAGAGATGAAGGTAAGGTTGCAAAAAGCCGCGAACTGAATTCGGCATTTGATCTGATTGTTTTGTTTCTATGCCTGAAAATTTTTGTTTCCTTTGTGGGAGGAAAATTCATAGATATTTTTTCTTATATCTATGAAAATATGCCGGATTTTGTTAAAATAAATGAGGGCGGATTGTCCGTGCAGGCGGCAGCAGGCCTGATTGCCTCAGTCACCTTGAAAAGCCTGATCATTATGCTTCCGTTTATGGCGTTTGGATTTGTTGTTACGCTTCTGGTCAGCATTGTGCAGGTAGGATGGAAAGTTTCCACAAAACCCATGAAACCGGAACTTTCCAAGCTGAATCCATTGAACGGATTCAAACGTATCTTTTCGAAAGATTCGCTCTTTGAACTGGTGAAATCCATTTTAAAGATTGTGATTATCATATATATCGCGTATACTTCCATAAAAGATAATGCAAATGATCTGTTTGCGTTGTATGATCTGGGACTGAATCAGGCGGTTGCGCTTGTGGGGACTCTGATTATCAATACGGGAATAAAAATCAGTATTGTTTATCTTGTGATTGGTCTGGCTGACTTTATCTATCAGAAACATAAGTTTAATGAAGATATGAAGATGACCAAGCAGGAAGTAAAAGATGAATACAAAAATACAGAGGGAGATCCGCAGATCAAAGGACGGCAGCGCCGTAAAATGCAGGAGGTATCCCAGAAGCGAATGATGCAGGATGTGCCCAAGGCGGATGTGGTCATCACGAACCCGACGCATTTTGCCGTAGCATTGAAATATGAGGCGGAAGTCAGTTCTGCCCCGGTTGTCCTTGCAAAAGGAGAAGATTACCTTGCGCAAAAGATTAAGGAAGTGGCGAGGGAGAATAAAATTGAAATTGTTGAAAATAAGCCTCTGGCACGTATGCTCTATCACAATGTTGATGTGGGAGCAGAAATTCCGCCGGAGCTTTACCAGGCTGTGGCAGAAGTTCTTGCTGCCGTATACAAGGCCAAAAATATACAGTAGTGCAGTTATACAACAAACAGGTGCGAAAGGAGGTTGTGCAGGATGCTGAAGAAAGCGGATATCGGTGTAGGTTTATATCTTTTGGCGGCAGTAGTTTTCTTCATTGTTCCAATTCCATCCGTATTGCTGGATGTGATGCTTGCATTTAACATTTCCATCGCCTTAATTATTGTATTTAATGTATTGTTTGTTCGGGAAGTACTGGATATGTCTTTCTTCCCGACATTACTTTTGTTTACGACTATTTTTCGAATTTCTCTGAACGTATCTTCCACCCGTCTGATTCTTCTGACGGGAGATCCTGGTAACGTTGTTAAGACATTCGGTTCGTTCGTCGGCGGAGGAAATATGGTGGTCGGTTCCATTGTATTTATTGTCCTCGTATTGATTCAGTTTATTGTTATCAATAAAGGTTCGGAACGTGTATCCGAAGTAACCGCCAGATTTACACTCGATGCCATGCCTGGTAAACAGATGGCGATTGATGCGGACTTAAATACCGGTGCGATCACCGATGCGGAGGCAAAGGAACGACGGGAAAAGATTCAGAGAGAATCTAGTTTCTTCGGCGCGATGGATGGTGCCACAAAGTATGTAAAGGGAGATGCTACGGCAGGTCTGATCATCACCTTTATTAACCTGATCGGCGGAACCATTATGGGAGTTATGAATCAGGGACTTGGATTTGCAGATGCCATTCAGCAGTATGGTCTGCTGACCATCGGTGATGGTCTGGTGTCCCAGATTCCGTCTCTTCTGATTTCTCTTGCAACCGGTATACTTGTCACCAAGGGATCAAACGAGGCAGACTTTTCCGGAATTCTGGTCAAGCAGCTTTTTGGAATTCCGAGGGTACTTTATATTGTAGGTTCCGTGCTGGTTTTCCTCGGAATTTTTACTCCGTTAAATCCGGTTTTATTTATTGCACTTGGTCTGGTGTTTATCATCGCCGGCAAAAATATCAGCAAGAATATCGGCGAAGAAAATATTGAGGAAGAAGTACAGCAGGCGGAGACGGAGGCGGAAGAGATCCGGAAACCGGAGAATGTGGTTTCCCTGCTTCAGGTCGATCCGATCGAACTCGAATTCGGATATGGTATTATTCCGCTGGCAGATGTAAACCAGGGTGGAGATCTTCTGGATCGTGTGGTAATGATCCGGCGGCAGATTGCACTGGAACTTGGTACGGTTGTTCCGATTATCCGCCTGAGGGATAATATCCAGTTAAATCCGAACCAGTATATTATCAAGATCAAAGGCGTGCAGGTAACGGAAGGAGAAATTCTTTTTGATCATTATATGGCGATGAATCCGGGGTATGTGGAGGAAGAAATTACAGGTATTCCTACATTTGAACCGTCTTTCCATCTTCCGGCCATCTGGATTACGGAAGCGCAGAGAGAACGTGCAGAGAGTCTTGGATACACCGTAGTTGATGCACCGTCTATCATTGCGACGCATTTGACAGAAGTAATCCGAAGCCACATCGCAGAGCTTCTGACCAGACAGGATGTACAGAACCTGGTCAACAACTTAAAAGAATCCAATCCGGTTCTTGTGGACGAGCTCACGCCGAAACTTCTTGGCCTTGGAGAGATTCAGAAAGTACTGCAGAATCTTTTGCGGGAAGGCATTTCGATCCGGGATCTTTTGTCTATTTTTGAATCGCTGGCAGATCATGCACAGACATCCAGAGATACGGATGTGCTGACGGAATATGTAAGGCAGAGTCTGAAGCGTGCAATTTCGAGCAAATATTTCCCGTCGAACGAAACGACCAGTGTCATTACGCTCGATCCGAAAGTGGAACAGGAGATCATGTCTTCGGTCAAGCAGACAGAGCAGGGTGCATATCTGACGATGGACCCGGAGAAAACAAAAGCAATTATGGATTCCGTGCGGACAGAAACCGAGAAACTCGAAAGCCTCGGAAAGAATCCGATCATTATTACATCGCCAATTGTGCGTATGTATTTTAAAAAACTCACAGAAGATTATTTCAAAGATCTGATTGTTGTCTCTTATAATGAAGTAGAATCTGATGTGGAGCTGCAATCGGTAGGGATGGTGACAGCATAAATGACAATTAATAAATTTCAGGGAAAAACACAGGAAGAAGCCATTGCAAAGGCAAAAGAAGAATTTGGAGAACGCGCGGTCATTATGAACATCCGTGAGGTAAAACCGAAGGGGCTGTTTCGTGCGTTTAAGAATTCAACATTTGAAGTGACTGCGGCAATGGAGGAAAAAGAACATTTTTCCAATGCCATGCAGGCAGCACAGATGACACAGAGTATGGCAAAAGAAGGAAAACTGCACGACATGATCAATCTTGCGGCGGATGAACCGATTACCATTCCGAAACTGCAGGAACAGGAAGGTAACGCACAGGCAGCCAGACAGGAGCCAGCACGTATGCCACAATCACAGAATCTGGTACAGGAAAATGAAGAGAAAAAATTAGAAGAAAGACTTGAGGTTTTATCTGACCGTCTGGAAAAATCTCTTGGCGGGAAAAATCCGAAGGAGCCGGAGACACCAAAGGGGCCGTCTTCGGAAGAACTCAATTTTGTCCGGATTCTCTACAGCACGCTGTTGAAAAACGAGGTGAGTGAACAGTATGTCAATCAGATCCTTGGCGAAATTGAAAAATTTATCCGCCCGGGACACAGTGTGGATACGATTCTTTCCAATGTTTACCAGAAGCTGATTTTGCGTTTCGGTCAGCCAAAATCACTGGATTTAAGTGGGGCAAAACCGCATGTTGTATTTTTTATCGGACCTACCGGTGTTGGCAAAACCACAACAATCGCTAAAATTGCGTCCAAATATAAGGTGGATTATGAAAAAAAAGTAGCGTTTATTACTGCAGATACCTACCGGATCGCAGCAACAGAACAGCTACAGGTGTATGCAAATATTCTTGACGCACCTATGTCTATCGTGTATTCTAAAGAGGAACTGAATGAAGCAATTGGAAAATATGCGGAATACGATCTTGTTTTCGTTGATACTGCTGGATTTTCCCATAAAAATGAGGAACAGAAAGAGGATATCAGAAACCTGATTCAGGGAGTTGACCCTGAATATACAAGTGAAGTATATTTAGTTCTCAGCGCTACAACGAAATACAGAGATTTGCTTGATATTGTAGATACCTATCACACAATATCTGAGTTTAAACTGATTTTTACAAAACTGGATGAGACATCAACGTATGGAAATTTGCTCAATATTAAGCTGTATTCAGATGCGGAACTGTCTTATACGACAAATGGACAGAATGTACCGGATGATATTGAATTATTTGATACACAAAAGATCGTGAAACAATTATTAGGGGGCAATTCGTGATGGATCAGGCAGAACAATTGCGAAATGTAATAAAACTGCACAATCAGAATAATCAGAATAATGCACGGGTGGTGACGATTACCAGCGGAAAAGGCGGGGTCGGGAAGTCGAATCTTGCAGTAAATCTTGCGGTATGTCTCAGAAAAGCAGGCAAGAGGGTGATTATTTTTGATGCTGATTTTGGTCTCGCAAACGTTGAGGTAATGTTTGGTGCAATCCCACAGTATAATTTGTCTGATTTTATATACCGTGGAAAGTCAATTCGTGAAATAATCACACCTGGACCCATGGATATCGGGTTTATATCCGGTGGCTCAGGAATTATCGGATTGAACAATCTTACAAAAGAACAGATTTTATATATCGTAAATTCGATTGACACATTGAATGAACTGGCAGATTTTATCCTGATTGATACGGGGGCAGGAATCTCGGATCAGGTTCTGGAATTTGTCATGGCAAGTCCGGAGGTATTACTGGTATCCACACCGGAACCAAGTTCCCTGACGGATGCGTATTCGCTTTTAAAAGCATTGTACCGCAATCCCGATTTTGTGGAGGAAGAGACAACCATCCACATAGTAACCAACCGGGTAAATTCCCGGGACGAGGGACAGGCAATTTATGAGAAAGTGAATTCCGTAGTGTCTAAGTTTTTACATGGAAGTCTGAATTATCTGGGGATGATTCCACAGGATGCTGCTTTGGAACGGGCGGTAAGGCAGCAAAAGACAGTTACCATGAGTGACCCGAATGCAAAATCTGCCAGGGCGATTTCAGAACTTGCAGATCATCTGTTAAACGGCACCCGGCAGAAGACACCGGTACGGTGGGGAATAGCACAGATGTTTTCCAGTTTTTTATCAAACCGAAAATAGGGAGATGAATAATTATGAAACTTTCAGATGTGATTACTCCGGGAGACAAAATTGATATTAAAATGCTGCATGAAGCGAACCAGGAAGATAATGGAGGAGAGATCGCGAAAATCTATCAAAGTGCGGTCAGCGACATTTTTTCGGATCAGGAATTGGAAATTTCTATGCCGACAAGTGGTGGAAGAATGGTGTTATTTCAACTGGAGAGGGAGTGCAGCATTGTTTTTTATACAAAAGGCGGTATGTATAACTGCACAGCAGTTGTGAAGAAACGTTATCGCAAAGAAAATCTGTATCTGCTCAGAATTGTGATTACTTCCGGATTACAGAAATTTCAGCGCCGGGAATTTTTCCGGATTCCTTATACGACACCGTTAAAATATTACGAAATATCGGAACAGACGGCACAGATGCAGACAACGGAAGAATTGTTTACGGAAATTCAAAAGCCGGAATATATTGATCAGGTACGTGAGGGAACGATTCAGAATATCAGTGGCGGTGGAATCCGCTTTGTCTCTGGACAATGGATAAAACAGAACCAAAATATTCTTCTGGTGATCAGACTGACAAATGAATATTCGGATGAAACTTTTTATCTTCCGGGACAGGTGATTGCAACAGAAAAACATCCAGCGATAGAGGAAATGTACATTCACCGGGTAAAATTTCTGTTCCGGGATCTCCGGGACCGGGAAAAAATTGTACGCTTCGTTTTTGAGGAAGAGAGAAGAATTCGCAGGAAAGAAGTTGGGTGACTCATATGAAAAAAAACATTTTAGTAGTTGATGATTCTGCACTCATGAGAAGGGTCATGTGTGATATAATCAATTCAGACAGTAAATTTCAGGCAACGGACTATTGCAGAGATGGTCTTGAGGCATATGAGAAACTGAAGCATACCAGCTATGACGGTGTGGTTCTGGATGTGAATATGCCACGCATGGATGGACTGCAGTTACTCGAAAAGTTACAAAAAGAAGGCATACGTGCAAATGTGGTTATGGTAAGTACACTTACCGACAGCAGGGAAGCAGATGTTACCATTTTAGCCATGGAGCGCGGAGCAATTGATTTTGTGGCGAAACCGACAAACATCATAGAGGCAAAAGGAGAGGCATTCAAAAGACAGCTTCTTGGCGTATTGAATGCTGTTCTTGCAACACAAAAGGCAGCAGAAAGTGTCCGTCCGGCAGTAAAACCGGCTGCAAAAGCACCGATGATGCGCAAAGCGACAGGCGGAAAGAACAAACTGGTTGCACTGGCTTGTTCCACAGGCGGACCGAAAGCGTTACAGAGTGTGATTCCGTTTCTTCCGAAAGAACTGGATGCCCCGGTTGTACTTGTACAGCATATGCCGCCGGGATTTACCAAATCCATGGCTGACAGACTTGATGATCTGAGCAAAATCAGGGTGAAGGAAGCAGAACATGGAGAGCGGCTGCAAAAGGGATGTGTTTATATTGCTCCGGGCGGAAAACATTTGAAAGTTGCAAAAACCGCAGACGGAAACAACAGCATTGTACTCGATGATGCAACACCGGCAATCGGAGGACTGAAGCCGTGTGCAAATCTTATGTATGATTCACTGACGGGAAGCAGCTATGATGAAATCGTATGTGTTGTCCTGACAGGAATGGGAGCGGATGGAACCAATGGAATTCTTTCGCTGGGAAGATCAAAACCGATTCGCGTAATTGCACAAAACGAAGAAACCTGTGTGGTATACGGAATGCCAAAGGCAATCTATGAAGCAGGTGTGGTAGATGAAGTTGTACCACTGGATGAAGTTGCACAGACAATCACAAAAAACGTGGGGGTAAAATAACATGGATGTAAGCCAATACCTTGAAATCTTTATCGATGAAAGTGCAGAACATTTACAGACGTTAAGTGACTGCATCATGGAACTGGAAAAAGAACCGGATAACAAGGACGTTATCAATGAAATCTTCCGTGCAGCCCATTCTTTAAAAGGAATGGCCGGTACAATGGGATTTAAGAGAATGCAGCACCTGACACATGATATGGAAAATGTGTTCCAGGAAGTCCGCAGCGAGAAAATCCAGGTAGACAGTCAGATGATTGATCTGCTGTTCAAGTGTCTGGATGCAATTGACGGATATCTTGAAAATATTAAGGCAACCTCTGATGAGGGTGAGGAAGACAATGAAGTCATTATCAAGGAACTGAACAATTTCCTCGCAAAAGCAAACGGAGAGGCTGCTGCCGCAGAGGCAGCACCTGCAGAAACAGAAAAAGAAGCAGCGGCGCCGACAGACAATGGAGACCACAAACTGTATCTTCAGATTGATCTGACGGATCAGGAGCGGGATGCCGTTATGACTGCAAAAGACAGTGGAATGCATATTTACGGCATGACGGTTATGATCCAGAAAGAGTGCCTTTTAAAAGCGGCCAGAGCTTTTTTGGTATTCCGCGAAGTGGAGGCTTTTGGAGAGATTCTTGTATATCGTCCGAGCTCTCAGGATATTGAAGATGAAAAGTTTGAACAGGAATTCAGCTTTTATGTCGCATCACCGGAAAGCTTTGACAAGATCCAGAACGCTGCAAAGAATGTTTCCGAGATTGAAGATGCCGTTGGAGAAGAACTGACTGATTTTTCACCACGCGTAACAGAAACTGAGACGGAAGAAAAGAAAGAAGAAAAACCGGCAGAGACAAAAACGGAAGTACAGGCTGAACCAAAGAAAGCACCGGAAAAGAAAAAGGCTCCGGCAAAGAAAAACGGTGTAGGAAAACCGGCGACAAGCCGTACGGTCCGTGTGGATATTGAAAAGCTGGATGCTCTTATGAACCAGGTATCCGAGCTTATCATTGCAAAGAACAGTCTGGTATCCATCAGTTCAACGGAAGAGGGAGGCTTTACCAATCAGGGATTTCATGAACAGATTGAATATCTGGAGCGAATCACTACAAGCCTTCATGAATCTGTTATGAAAGTCCGGATGGTGCCAATTGAGAGCGTTGTAAATAAATTCCCACGTATGATTCGTGACCTGTCCCGTACATTGAATAAGAAGATGGAACTGGTTATGACCGGTGAAGATACCGAGCTGGATCGTACCGTAGTGGATCAGATCGGTGATCCGTTACAGCATTTGCTTCGTAATTCTGCGGATCATGGTCTGGAAGACACCGAGCTTCGTATCCAGAGAGGAAAGCCGGAAGTTGGAAATATTTTCCTGAATGCATATCAGGAAGGAAATAACGTTATTATCCAGGTGGGTGATGACGGTAACGGAATTGATACCGAAGCGGTAAAAGCAAAGGCAATCGAGCGAAATATTATTACACCGGAACAGGCCGAAGTCATGACACAGAAAGAGATCATAAATCTCCTGTTTATGCCAAGTTTTTCCATGGCAAAGAAGATTACGGATATTTCCGGAAGAGGCGTTGGTCTTGACGTTGTAAAATCTAACATTGAGCAGCTTGGCGGTGATGTGGAAGTTAAGACAAAACTTGGGGAAGGAACAACATTTACCGTTCGTCTTCCTCTGACACTTGCCATTATTCAGGCATTGATGGTTGAAGTCCGCGATGAAAAATATGCCATTGCCCTTGGGTCCATTGCAAATATTGAGAGTGTACCGGTCAGCAGCATCAAGTATGTGGAAGCAAAAGAGGTTATTCATCTGCGTGGAAGCGTTATTCCGCTTGTTCGTCTGGACAAACTTCTGGATATTGAACCAAGAGAAGAAGAACCGGAAAGCCTTACCGTTGTTATTGTAAAGAAAGGCGACAGTCAGGTAGGACTTGTTGTTGACGATCTGATGGGACAGCAGGAGATCGTTATTAAGTCTTTAGGCAAGTATATCAATGGAAATAAGCTGATCAGCGGTGCAACAATCCTCGGTGATGGTGAAGTTGCGTTGATTCTGGATGCAAACACACTGATGTAATGGGGGTGAATGACGATGGCTATTGCAAACAATCAGATTGAAACAAATGAGAATAAAAATAAAGAAAAAGAAGTAAAGCAGTATATCGTAGTTCAGATCGGTTCTGAAAAGTACGGAATTGATATCAGCTATGTCGATAATATTGTGCGTATGCAGAAAATTACCCGTGTGCCAAAGGCACAGGAGTATTTCAAGGGAATCATCAATCTTCGAGGCGAAATTGTGCCGGTTATGAGTATCCGTCTGAAAATGGGACTTGAGGATGATACCTTTACTTCGGCATCCCGGATCATTATTTTAAAGATCGAAGATAAAGGGTCTTTAGGTGTGATTGTAGATGAGGTTTGTGAGGTTGTAAATCTTTCTGAGGATCAGATCGAAAATAACAATATCAATTCAAATCATGTAAAAGATACTTTTATCAATGGTATTGGAACAAGTGGAGATCAGCTGATTTCCCTGTTTGAAATCAATGCGATTGTAGACGAAAAAGATAACACATAAGACAACTGAGTATAGTGAGGCTATGCCTCACTATACATGGTTATTGGAGGAAAAAGATGAACGATTTTACATTGGATAATGTAAATGAAATGTATATTGACGTACTGCGCGAAATTGGAAATATCGGAGCGGGAAATGCAACAACTTCTCTGGCAAGCATGATCAATGAACAGATTGATATGAATGTTCCGAAAGTAGAATTGATGGAAGCTTCTAAGCTGAGTTCCGCAATTTGTCCGGAAGACGAGATTATTGTCGGAATTTTTCTGGAAGTAACACATGATATTACAGGCAGCATGATGTTTTTAATGCGCATGGATTCCGCCCATTATCTTGTGAACAAACTGATGGGAAGAGACCCGGAAAACGATGCACCTTTTGATGAGATGGATTTATCTGCCATGAAGGAAATCGGAAATATTATTACGGCTTCGTATCTGTCTGCACTTTCAAGTATGACAAATCTTACGATTTTACCATCCGTTCCATATATTGCGGTGGATATGGCGGGAGCGATTCTTAGTGTTCCGGCAATTCAGTTTGGACAGTACGGAAATAATGCGCTGCTGATTGAAACAGAATTTGGCGATGAACGTATGATTAATGGATATTTTATCCTGATGCCTGAGGAAGAGTCCTATGCAAAGATTTTATCCTCTCTTGGAATTCAGTTATAGAGGAGATCGTAGAATATGGGAGAAGTGATCAAGGTTGGAATGGCAGACCTGAAAACTGCAAAAGCTCCGAATACACTCACGACACTGGGGTTGGGTTCTTGTATCGGATTAACACTTTATGATCCGGTGACGAAAATCGGTGGATTGGTACATTATATGCTGCCAGACAGCACAAAATTAAAAAATAATACCAATATTGCAAAATTCGGGGATACCGGAATCCGTGAACTTTTAAGACAGATTCTGGCTTTGGGAGCAAATCAGAGAAGACTTGTGGCAAAGATCGCGGGGGGTGCATGCATGTTTGAAACGAGCGGACTTTCGTCTGTGGGAAATGTAGGCGCACGCAATGCGGAAGAAGCAAAAATTATTTTGAAAGAATTAAGGATCCCGCTGATCGCGGAGGATACCGGTTTAAATTACGGACGTACGGTAGAACTGGATTGTGAGACCGGAGATTTCAGAATTAAATCGGTGGGAAAAGAAATTAAAGTAATATAGAGGGACAGAAGATGAAAACCAATGGTGTACCGGCTATTATTATGTTGGCGGCAGGGTTTATTGACTGTGTGATTGCAATTCTTACGCACATGTCACTTTGGAATTTTACAAGACAGCTGTTACTGGTACTTGTCCTGTTTTATGTGATCGGTTGTGTGGTAAAAATGATCATTGACCGAAACTTCAAGGATATGGAAGATGACCAGAACGGGGAAGAAATGGGAGAGTCTAAAGAGGAGCAGGAAGCGGAAGGCTCTGGGGAACAGGAAAATACTGAACAGGCCAAAGATGCACAGGAGCAGTCGCAGGAGCAGCCGGAGGTTCAGGAGGAACAACAAACAAAGTAATTAACCGGGGCGGAATGATGTAGATGAAAACTGCGGATAAAGAAAAACTCTGGGATGCGTATCGTCAGAAGAAAACGCAGGAGACCAGAGAACAGCTGATAATTGAATATGCGCAGCTTGTAAAACTCGTAGCGGGAAGACTCAGCATGTATCTTGGACACAATGTGGAATATGATGATCTGGTCAGTTATGGGATTTTCGGACTGATTGACGCAATTGATAAATTTGATCTGGAAAAAAATGTAAAATTTGAAACATATGCGAGTTTGCGGATTCGTGGTGCTATTTTAGACCAGATTCGTAAAATGGACTGGATTCCAAGAAGTGTCCGGCAGCGACAGCGCAAAATTGATGAAGCGATGAAACAGATCGAGATGAGGACCGGTAAAACAGCTTCGGATGAAGAACTTGCAAAGCAGCTGGGGCTGACGGATGAGGAACTGTGCAGCTGGCAGACACAGCTTAAGGTGACCAATGTTGTGTCTTTGAATGAATTTGAAGAAAACGGTTCGGAGCCAATGATTGATTCGGCGCATCCGGTCCGGTTTTCACAGCCGGAAGAAGTGGTGGAGGAAGCAGAATTAAAAGAAAAACTGGCGGAATCCCTGGAACTTCTGACGGAGAAAGAGCGGCGCGTTATTGAACTTTATTATTATGAAGATATGACCCTAAAAGAAATCAGTAAAATATTGGAAGTGTCAGAATCACGTATTTCCCAGTTACATACCAAAGCATTAAACAAGATGCGTAAAAAAATGGGTGTTTATATGAATATTCTGACGGAGTAGGAGCGGATCTATGGCAATTGCACCAATCAATTATGCTACGATACAGCGTACCGCAGACATCGAGACATTTAAAAACCAGCAGGATACAAAACCGATGGTGGATCAGCAGAATATTCAGGTGCAGGTGGATCACAGGGAGGATGTTCTGCATCATCAGGTCATCCATCCGGAAGAAAATGAGCAGCTGGATAATCACACGGATGCCAGGGAAGAAGGAAAAAACAAATATAAAAAACAGGGATCTGTGAGAAAAAAAACAAACAAAGAAACGAAGCGGACGGGTGGCAATCCGGTTGGCGGCAGTTTTGATATGAAAATCTGAGGGAAAATATATGACGGGTGTGGAAATTACACTGATTCTGGTTGGAATCATTTTTGTTCTCGTAAGCTTTTTTGTTCAGGAAAAACTTACCCCGAAAGATGTACAGGAGATAACCAGATTAAGTGAGAAGGAATTAAAGATTATTGTCGAGCGGGAACTGAAAAATGCAAATGACAAGGTAGAAGATGCAATCGATGCAGTGGTAGAACAGTCCCAGGAGAATGCCAAGCGTCTGATGGAAAAAGAAACGAATGAGAAAATTATGGCAATCAACGAATATTCCAATACGGTGATTGAATCAATGAATAAAACGCATAATGAAATTCTCTTTTTATATAATATGCTCAATGACAAGCATACGGAACTGACCGGGCTTGCATCGCAGCTACAACAGTTTTCGGAGCAGGTAAAACATACACAGGATGAAATGATGACACATCTGACGGAAACGGTAAAAGAGCCTGAACTGGCAAGAACGGAAGTGTCAGAGCCTGTGGAGGAACAGCCGCAGCAGATTTCACCAAAAGCATCTGTGGCAGAGGAAACCGATAACGGAAGCTTCAACGATCAGGTACTTGCACTTCATCAAAACGGAGTGTCTGATGTGGAAATTGCCCGTAAGCTGGGACGGGGGCTTGGAGAAGTGAAGCTGGTGATCGGATTATACAAAGGGGAAGATGTCAGTGAGATTTAAATATTATTTACGTGGCTGCGGACTTGGAATTCTGGTTGCCTCGCTGGTATTTATTGTATCGTTACATGCACACGGCGGAGCAATGTCGGATGAAAAAGCTATGCAGAGAGCTTCGGAACTTGGAATGATCATGCCGGATGACACACAGACGCAGGAAGCAGAAACGCAGACAACAGAACTTCCGGTAAAGGAAACGAATCTTCCGGATACACAAAGAACGACACAGGCAGTGACACAGAAGGTTCCGCAGAACGATACACAAAAACAGACGGAGCGTGATACTTCTTCGGAACAGAATGACACATCAAAAGAGTCGGAGAAAAAGGCGGAAGAAAAGAAAAAAACACAGGACTCTCAAAAGAAAGAAGAAGAGAAGGAAAAAGCGCAGGAGACCGAGAAGGAAGAAACAAAAAAGGAAAAAGTCTCCATTACAATAAAAGGCGGAGAAGTGTGCAGGGAGATTGCACAGGATCTGCAGGAGAAAGGACTTGTCAAGGATGCGGAAGATTTCCGCAAATATATGCAGGATCACAATTATGCAAGATATATCCGTGTGGGGACATTTACGCTGGAAAAGGGAATGAACTATAGCGAGATTGCGAAAGTACTGACAAAAAAATAGTATAATAAAGCTTGCATGAAAGCCTTTGGTATGATATAATGCCAAAGGCTTTAAATTTTATTAAACACATGTATGGAAGCTGCCGGTGCCGGATCTACGCTTTTCCGGTGGCAGACTAATAGGAAGTATATGGAAGAAATCAACCAAACGGAGGTAATTAAAATGAGCGTAATTTCTATGAAACAGTTACTTGAGGCAGGTGTTCATTTCGGACATCAGACAAGAAGATGGAACCCTAAAATGGCTCCATACATCTACACAGAACGTAACGGTATCTACATCATTGACTTACAGAAGTCTGTTGGCAAGGTAGATGAGGCATATGATGCAATTTCCGATATCGCTGCTCAGGGTGGTACCATTCTTTTCGTTGGTACAAAGAAGCAGGCACAGGATGCTATTAAGACTGAGGCAGAGCGTTGCGGAATGTACTATGTAAATGAGAGATGGTTAGGTGGAATGCTTACAAACTTCAGAACCATCCAGAGCCGTATTGCACGTCTGAAAGAAATCGAGACCATGTCTGAAGATGGAACATTTGATGTTCTGCCAAAGAAGGAAGTTATTGCACTGAAAAAAGAGTGGGATAAGTTAGAGAAGAACCTTGGCGGAATCAAGGATATGAAGAGAATTCCTGACGCTATCTTTATCGTAGATCCTAAGAAGGAGAGAATCTGCGTACAGGAAGCACAGTCTTTAGGGATCACACTGATCGGTATCGCTGATACAAACTGTGATCCGGACGAGTTAGATTATGTAATCCCAGGTAATGATGATGCAATCAGAGCCGTTAAGCTTATCGTTTCCAAGATGGCAGATGCTGTTATCGAGGCAAAGCAGGGAACTGAGGAAGTTGCTGCAGAAGCTGCTGAGGAGACAGTAGAAGAATAATTTTTGCATAATCATTCGAGAATTGGAGGAAAAAAAGATGGCAATTACTGCTGCTATGGTTAAGGAACTGCGTGAGATGACAGGCGCAGGCATGATGGATTGTAAGAAAGCTCTGACAGAGACAAACGGAGATATGGATGCCGCTGTTGACGTTTTGAAAAAAAGCGGTGCAGCCAAGATGGAAAAGAAGCAGAGCAGAATCGCTGCGGAAGGTATCGCAAGAGTTGCAGTAAACGGAAATGTTGCTGTTGTAGCTGAGGTTAACTCAGAGACAGATTTCGTTGCTAAAAATGAAACATTCCAGGAGTTTGTTCAGACAGTTGCAGATACAGCACTTGCTTCTGATTTAAACGGTGGAGCAAACGGCGAAGATATCGAGGCACTTCTTGCAACAAACGGACTCAGTGATCTGCTTGTTGAGAAGACAGCAACAATCGGAGAGAAGTTATCTGTGCGCAGATTCGCAAAGGTAACCGGTGATGCTGTTGCTTCTTATATTCACGGTGGCGGAAGAATCGGTGTTGTTATCGCTGCAGACGGTGCATCTGATGATGCTGCAAAAGAGGCTCTTACAAACATTGCTATGCAGGTTGCTGCAATGAACCCACAGTATATCAGCAGAAACGATATTTCCGCTGAGGAACTTGCAAAGATCAAAGAGATCACAATTGACAGCGCATTAAATGATGCAACAACTCTTCCAAAGCCTATCTTAAACAAATTACTGGACAAGGCAATCGGCGAGAAGGTATGGAGTGATGAGGATATCAATAACTTCGAAGAGCATAAGAGCAATATGAATTATGTCTGGAATTTCCTTTCCGATGCTGCAAAGGTTCAGCTGGGTGAGCTGGCTATGGCAGATAAGGCATCTATCACTGCTGAGAAGATGTTCGGCGGTCTTGTAGAAGGTCGTGTATCCAAGCAGTTAAAGGAGATCTGCCTTCTTGATCAGACATACGTTAAGGCGGAAGATGGCAAGCAGTCCGTAGCTAAGTATCTTGAGTCTGTTTCCAAGGATCTTAAAATCACCAAGATGATTCGTTTCGAAGTTGGCGAGGGTATGGAAAAGAAACAGGAAGATTTCGCAGCAGAAGTTGCTGCACAGATGAACGCATAATCCGTTCACAGAGTCAAGCTGTGTGAAAACACAAAAGGAGTCGTGGTTTTGGAAAAATAAAGAAACCGTGGCTCCTTTTTTATAACAATTTTACAACAACAGGGAATTAAATCTTTACAAGTTTTCAAAATATGTTAAAATAGAAAAGGATATTTCCCGGTGGAGGAACAGGATGAGTACAAAAGATTCAGAAGCTCTGGAGCAGCAGCGCCAGAGGAGAAATCGCATCAACCGTATGAAAACGGGAATCATTGTGACGATTACGGTATGGATGCTTGTCTCACTGTTGGCAATTATCCTTCTGACGGTGCAGGTAGCACGTTTGAGCAGCCATGTAAAGAGACTGGAGAAAGCGGGACAGACAACCGTTTCGCAAAATATTCCGGATTCTGAAAATGTGCAGGCTGCGGATACAGAAAGCAGTGGGCAGGAGACACAGAAATCTGCTTACGATAAAGTTGTGACGGGGATTGATTCCGGGGACAATATGGCAAAAGCGGGAGATGCACATAAAGTATATCTTACTTTTGACGGCGGACCGGATGAAAATACGGACAAGATTCTCGACGTATTGGATAAATACGGAGTAAAAGCAACTTTTTTCGTAGTAGGGGATGATTCCAAGGATATGCAGGAGGTCTATAAGAGGATTGTAAAAGACGGACATACACTTGGAATGCATTCCTTTTCCAACAAATACAGTACAATATATGCCTCCACAGAGGCATTTGAACAGGATTTTGATAAGATTTCCTCATATCTGAAAGACGTTACGGGAGTTAATAGTCTCTATTATCGTTTTCCGGGAGGAAGCAGCAATGAGATCAGCAATGTAAATATGGCTGAATTCGTTCGTATCTTAAATGAAAAGGGAATTACATACTTTGACTGGAACGTTTCCGCAGGAGATACTTCATCGGATTATACGGTGGATGATGTTGTGACAAATGTGACAGAAGGAGTAAAAAGATACAAAACCTCGGTTGTGTTATTACACGACGGAGATGACAAGTCAACAACGGTAGAGGCTCTGGAATCTTTGATTCAGAAACTGCAACAGATGAAAGCTGAGATTCTGCCGATTGATGAAAATACAAAAGTCATTCAATATATCAAGGCAGATAGTGTTGAATAAGTAGTATGAGTGGAGGAAGCACGATGGGATTATTTAAAGATTTTAAGGATGATTTTTCTCAGGCGGTCAATGAAATGATGCCGGGAGCAGACGCTCCGGAAAAAGAAAACAAAGCAGAAGATCTGGTAGTTAACACTCTGGGAGAAGATGTGGATGTAAAATCCGAATTATCCAAACTGGATGGTTTACTGGAGCAGGTACAGAAGGACGGCGGGTCTGATACACAAAAGTTAGAGTCGGAGCTTCCACCAATTCACAAAGAGGATAAAAAACCGGTGATCACACCAGCTGTGGACCCGGTAATCAATACATTTAATGAGGAGAAAAAAATTATGAGCGACACAACAATGGAAACCCCAAAGCCAACAGCACCAGTGATGAATAACAAAGTGAATCCGGATGCAGTTTCAGATGAGACATCTGTTATAACCGCAGGAACTGTTCTGACCGGTGATATCGCGTCTGACGGATCATTTGATATTCAGGGAACCATCAACGGAAATGTAACCTGTAATGGTAAGCTGGTTGTAACCGGAACCATTAACGGAAACAGTGCAGCTTCAGAGTTTTTTGCTGATGTGGCAAAAGTTGAGGGAGAAGTTGTAAGTTCCGGTACAGTTAAGATTGGAGCCGGTTCTGTGATCATTGGCAATATTGCAGCAGCTTCTGCAGTTATTGCAGGTGCAATCAAGGGTGATATCGATGTACAGGGACCTGTTGTTGTTGATACATCTGCGGTAGTCATGGGAAATATCAAATCCCGTTCCGTACAGATTAATAACGGTGCAGTAATCGAAGGTTTCTGCTCTCAGTGTTATGCTGATATTGATGTACAGGGACTTTTTGACGGAAAGTAAAATTAATCATAGGAGACAGATACGATGAAACGTATTTTATTAAAACTCAGTGGAGAGGCACTGGCCGGGGACAAGCGTCATGGATTTGATGAGCCGACAGTTACGGTTGTTGCAAAGCAGGTAAAGCAATTGGTAGATGCAGGTGTACAGGTTGGTATTGTCATCGGAGGAGGCAACTTCTGGAGAGGACGTACCAGTGAGACGATCGACCGTACAAAAGCCGATCAGATCGGTATGCTTGCTACGGTTATGAACTGTATTTATGTGTCAGAAATTTTCCGTTCCGTTGGAATGATGACTTCCGTGCTTACCCCGTTTGAGTGCGGATCTATCACAAAGTTATATTCCAAGGATCGTGCAAATAAATATTTTGCACATAACATGGTTGTATTTTTTGCAGGTGGTACCGGACATCCATATTTCTCAACAGATACGGCAACGGTACTTCGTGCGGTAGAGATTGAAGCAGATGGAATTTATCTTGCCAAGGCAATCGATGGTGTATATGACAGCGATCCGAAAGTAAATCCATCCGCTAAGAAATATGATCAGGTTTCCATTCAGGAAGTCATTGATAAAAAACTTGCGGTCGTTGATTTGACAGCATCCGTAATGTGCATGGAAAACCACATTCCAATGTATGTATTCGGACTTGGTGAAACGAACAGCATTGTAAACGCGGTAAACGGCCAGTTCAACGGAACTGTCGTTACTGTGGACTAGGAGGATATAGTATATGGACGAGAGATTACAGATTTTTCAGGATAAAATGGAGAAATCCCTTGCCAATTTAAATGAGGAGTTCGCGGGAATCCGTGCAGGACGTGCGAATCCGCATGTGTTGGACAAACTTCGTGTTGATTATTACGGAACACCGTCTCCGATTCAGAGCGTTGCAAATGTCAGTGTTCCGGAGCCGAGAATGATTCAGATTCAGCCATGGGAAGCATCTATGGTAAAAGAAATTGAAAAAGCCATTCTCAGTTCGGATCTGGGAATTAACCCGACGAATGACGGAAAACTGATTCGTCTGGTATTTCCGGAACTGACCGAAGAGCGAAGAAAAGAGCTGGCAAAAGATATTAAGAAAAAAGGTGAGGGTGCCAAGGTCGCTGTGAGAAATATCCGCAGAGATGCGATGGATCATTTCAAAAAAGTAGGCAAGGCGGAGGATATTTCCGAGGACGAGATCAAGGATCTCGAAGACGGAATCCAGAAACTGACCGATCAGTATGTTGCACAGATTGACAAGGCTGTGGATGCCAAGTCGGATGAAATTCTTACAGTATAAGATGTTTAAGGGACATAAGCCTGTGGCTATGTCCCTTTTTCACTTGCAGGAAAGAGGGGAACAAGATTGATGAAAATTCCAAAACATGTGGCGATTATACTCGATGGGAATGGAAGATGGGCAAAAAGCAAGGGTATGCCACGCAATTATGGACATACCGTTGGCGCAAAGAATGTAGAAACGGTTTGTCAGGCTGCAGATGAGCTTGGAATTGAGTACCTGACACTGTATGCATTTTCCACGGAAAACTGGAATCGTCCGGACAGCGAAGTGGCTGCACTGATGAAACTGCTGGAGAGTTATTTGAAAAACTGTATCCGCACGGCAAATAAAAATAATATGCGGGTACGTGTGATTGGGGAACTTTCCAGATTATCCGAAAGTTTTCAGAAAAAGATTCAGGAACTGGAAGAAGTTTCCGCGGCAAATACGGGACTGAATCTGACCATTGCCATCAATTATGGAAGCCGGGATGAGATGCTTCGGGCCATGAAGCATATGTTTACTGATATAAAGAATGGCAGAATCGCGGAGGAGGAAATCAATGAGAAAATCTTTTCCGGATATCTGGATACAAGGGAACTTCCAGACCCGGATTTACTGATTCGTACAAGTGGAGAGCAGCGGCTTTCCAATTATCTGCTGTGGCAGCTTGCGTATAGCGAATTTTATTTTACGGATGTTCCGTGGCCGGATTTTCATAAAAAAGAATTGGAATTAGCTGTGGAAGCGTATAATAAACGAGACAGACGCTTTGGCGGACTTAAGGAGGAAGAATAGGATGTTTAAAACGAGACTGTTAAGCGGAATCGTGCTGGTAATTCTGGCTCTGTTTTTGATTATTTCAGGCCATGAAATTTTATTATTTGCAACACTTGCCATTTCCTGTATCGGAATGTTTGAATTATATCGCGTGTTCAAGATGGAAAAGACCGTTCTGGCAGGCGTTGGATATCTGGCGGCAATCGTTTATTACTGTAATTTACAGTGGAAGTTTCTGCCGGATCTTATGATTTTATTTATGGCATTTTTGATTCTGTTAATGTTTGTATTTGTATTTGCATATCCGAAATTTCATGCAGATCAGGTGATGGCAGCATTTTTTGGATTCTTCTATGTAGCGGTCATGCTTTCTTATGTATATCAGATCCGTACGCTGGAGAGAGGGTTATATCTTGCCTTTCTTGTATTTTTATGTTCGTGGGGATGCGATACCTGTGCATATTGCGTCGGAATGCTGATCGGAAAGCACAAGATGTCGCCGAAACTCAGTCCGAAAAAATCGGTAGAGGGTGCAGTAGGAGGTGTGGCAGGTGCTGCGCTTCTGACCGCTTTATATTGTTTTATTTTCCGTAGCCCGATGCATCTGGAACGTGGAGAAATTGTAATTCTTGCTGTGATTGCGGCAATTGCCGGACTGATTTCCATGGTAGGGGATCTGACAGCTTCTGCCATCAAAAGAAATTATGATATCAAGGATTACGGAAAGTTGATTCCAGGTCATGGAGGAATTCTCGACCGGTTTGACAGCATGATTATTACTGCACCAATCATTTATTTCCTGGCGCTTCATATGCTGTAAGAGGTGAACGATGAAAAAGATAGCAATTTTGGGATCGACAGGGTCCATTGGAACACAGACACTTTCTGTGATTGAAGAACATGCAGATGATTTTGAAGTGACCGCACTTGCCTGTGGAAACAATATCCGTCTGCTGGAAGAACAAATGCGGAAATTTCGCCCAAAGCTTGTTGCTGTGTGGAGCAAAGAGGCAGCAGCTTCCCTTCGGGTCCGCACGGCGGATCTGGGCATTCCTGTGGAAACCGGAATGGATGGATTACTTGCGGTTGCAACTTATGAAGAGTCGGAAATTCTGGTGACGGCGATTGTCGGGATGCTCGGAATCCGGCCGACCATTGCAGCCATAAAGGCAAAGAAAACGATTGCCCTGGCAAACAAAGAAACGTTAGTTACGGCAGGACATCTGATTATTCCGCTTGCAGCGGAGTATGGAGTGTCCATTCTTCCGGTAGACAGTGAACATAGTGCCATTTTCCAGTCTTTGCAGGGAAACGAAGAAAATCCGATCAGTAAAATCCTTCTTACCGCATCCGGAGGACCGTTCCGGGGCAGAAAGAAGCAGGATCTGCTCCATATACAGGTGGAAGATGCATTAAAGCATCCGAACTGGTCCATGGGACACAAGGTGACCATTGATTCTTCGACACTTGTGAACAAAGGGCTTGAGGTTATGGAAGCAAAATGGCTGTTTGGTGTGGAACTCGAACAGATTGAAGTTGTCGTGCATCCGCAGAGTGTCATTCATTCTGCTGTGGAATATGAGGATGGTGCAGTGATTGCGCAGCTTGGAACGCCGGATATGCGTCTGCCGATTCAGTATGCACTGTATTACCCAAAGCGGAAACATTTATCCGGGAAGCGTCTGGATCTTTTTGCTCTTCGTGACATTACGTTTGAGCGCCCGGATACGGATACCTTCCGTGGGCTTTCCCTGGCATATGATGCTGCCAGACGGGGAGGAAATATCCCAACGGTTTTTAATGCCGCAAATGAAAAGGCAGTGGCAATGTTTCTGGACAGAAAAATTGCTTATCCGGAAATTACGGAAATGATTGAAGCTGCAATGGAAGAAGTCAGCTATATCGCACATCCGGATTTAGAGCAGATCTTAGAGACAGAGCAGGCAACATATGAATATATAGGGGGCAGGTGGTAAAAAAAATGAAAATTGTATCATTTCTTATCGCATTTGTAATATTTAGTATTGTAATTTTATTTCATGAACTAGGGCATTTTTTGCTTGCAAAGGCAAACGGAATCCGGGTAAATGAATTTTGTTTCGGCCTTGGACCGACTATCTGTGGGATACAAAAAGGCGAAACCAAATACTGCATTAAGGCATTTCCGTTTGGAGGAGCCTGCATGATGGAAGGGGAAGACGAAGATTCGACGGACAATCGTGCATTTGGTAAAAAGCCGGTATGGGGACGTATGAGCGTCGTATTTGCAGGACCTTTTTTTAACTTTATTCTTGCATTTATTTTTGCGTTTATCCTGATGAGCTGTGTGGGATATGATAAGCCGGTTCTTTCCGGGGTAATGGAAGGATATGCCGCAGAAGAGGCAGGTCTTCAGGAAGGGGATGAGATTATCCGGATGAATCATTTTTCGGTTCATTTCAGCAGAGAAATCACTGCATACGGAACATTTCATTCCGGGGAAACCATTAAAGTCACTTATGCAAGGGATGGGCAGAAACATACGACAACACTGGTTCCGAAACTGGATAAAGAGACCGGAAGATATCTGTACGGATTTCAGACCATGGGAAATGTCCGGGTAAAGGGAAACGTGCTCACAAACTTAAAAAACAGTTTTTATGAGGTGCGATACTGGATTTATACCACTATCCAGAGTCTGAAAATGCTTGTGACACGTCAGGTATCTCCAAACGAACTGAGCGGACCGGTCGGTATCGTAAAATCAATCGGAGACACCTATCAGCAGTCTGTAAAAAATGACGGGTATTACTATGCACTTTTGAATATGCTCAACTGGACGATTCTTTTATCTGCGAATCTGGGCGTTATGAATCTGCTGCCGCTTCCGGCACTGGACGGAGGCCGGCTGTTATTTCTGATTATTGAGGCGATCCGCAGAAAGCGGATTGATCCAAACAAAGAAGGCATGGTAAATCTGGTTGGTATTGTATTGTTGTTTGGACTGATGTTTATTGTTATGTTCAATGACATTCGAAAACTATTTATCTAAGAGGCTAGAGGCGTTATGATGGAGAGACATATCACAAAGGAAGTACAGATTGGAAACAGATGGATTGGAGGAAATCATCCGATTGCGATTCAGTCTATGACAAATACAAAGACAGAGGATGTTGCGGCAACGGTGGCACAGATTAAGCAGCTGACAAAAGTCGGTTGTGAAATTATCCGCTGCGCGGTTCCCACCCAGGAGGCAGCTGCGGCGCTGACGGAAATCAAAAAACAGATTACCATCCCGCTGGTTGCGGATATCCATTTTGATTACCGGCTTGCGATTGCAGCCATGGAGCACGGTGCGGATAAAATTCGTATCAATCCCGGAAACATTGGAAGTCGTGAGCGTGTAAAAGCGGTTGTGGATGTGGCAAAAGAGCGCCGGATTCCTATCCGTGTGGGCGTCAACAGCGGATCTTTAGAGAAGGGTCTCGTGGAAAAATACCATGGTGTGACCGCAGAGGGAATTGTGGAGAGCGCAATGGATAAAGTGAAACTGATCGAAGATATGGGCTATGATAATCTTGTGATCAGTATCAAATCCTCGGATGTCATGATGTGTGTCAAAGCACATGAGCTGATCGCAAAACAGACGGATCATCCGCTGCATGTGGGAATCACAGAGGCGGGAACACTGATCAGCGGGAATATCAAATCCGCAATCGGTCTGGGACTGATTTTAAACCAGGGAATCGGGGATACTATCCGTGTTTCTCTGACCGGGGACCCGTTGGAAGAGATTAAATCCGCAAAACTGATTCTTCGTACCCTCGGACTTCGCAAAGGGGGCGTGGAAGTGGTTTCCTGTCCGACCTGCGGAAGAACCCGCATTGATCTGATCGGGCTTGCCAATCAAGTAGAAACGATGGTTTCGGAATTTCCGCTTGATATCAAAGTGGCGGTAATGGGATGTGTGGTAAACGGACCGGGAGAGGCAAAGGAAGCCGATATCGGGATTGCCGGAGGTGTCGGCGAGGGTCTGATTATCAAACATGGAGAAATTTACAAAAAAGTACCGGAAGCAGAACTTCTGCCGGCACTGCGTTATGAATTGGAACATTGGAGTGAAGACTGATGTCAAAAGCATTTCGTGAAGCCTTTCCGACACTGAAACTGGAGGAAGAACTCGAAGGGCTGTTAGATACAACTGAAGTGACAAAAATAAGTGCGAATCATGAACATACTCATATTCGCATTTATTTGCGTGCAAAAAGACTTATTTTCAAAAAAAACATATGGAAACTTGAAAAAGCGATTACCGAACAGATTTTTCAGAACCGGGCCATACAGGTAAAGATCATAGAGTCTTATGAGCTTTCCGAACAGTATACCCCGAAGTCTCTGATAGAGGTGTATAAGGACAGTATTTTAGATGAACTGAATGCCTACAGTGTGCTCGAATACAATCTGTTGCGGACGGCGGACATGGAATTTCCGGAAGAGGACCGTCTGATTCTGACGATGGATGAGACTATTATTGCCAAAACCCGTACGGATGAGATTATCGAATTTTTAGAGAAAGTGATCTGTGAGCGCTGTGGAATGAATCTGAAAATATTTCCACAATACCGGAAACCGCAGGAGAGCAAATACCGGAAAAATTCCGAAGAACAGATCCGGCAGGAAGTGGCAGGAATTGTTGCGCGGACGAAGCTGGTTATGGAAGGAAAATCCCAGGAAACGGAAGAAAAAGAGAAAACTGTCGAAACAGAAGAAAAAACAAAGACAATTGCAAAAACGGCAGGAAATCGTGCAGACACTTCAAAAAATGGTACAAATTATGCAAAACCAAAGCAGAAGTTTGAAAAGCGGGGAGAGTTCCGCCGGAAATTCGAGTCGGATAACGGCAAAAAATCCATGAATCCGGATGTAATATACGGAAGAGACTTCGAAGAAGAGAGCATGGAGATTGAGAAGATTGACGGACCGATCGGAGAGGTTGTGATCCGCGGAAAGATTCTGTCGGTAGATACCCGTGAGATCCGCAATGAAAAGACCATCATTATTTTTTCCGTGACGGATTTTACCGATACGATTGTTCTTAAAATTTTTGCGAGAAATGATGATGTACCGGAGCTGTTAAAAGAAATCAGCGGGGGAAAGTTTGTGCGTGTCAAAGGTGTTGCAACCATTGATAAGTTCGACAGTGAACTTACCATCGGTTCTATCGTCGGAATCAAGAAATGCGCCGATTTTACAACGGTCCGTATGGATACCAGCGTAGAAAAACGCATAGAGCTGCACTGCCATACCAAAATGAGTGATATGGATGGCGTTTCAGATGTCAAGGATATTGTCAAGCGTGCCATGAAATGGGGGCATAAGGCGATTGCCATTACCGATCACGGGGATGTGCAGGCGTTCCCGGATGCCAATCATACCGTACCGTCCGATTCGGATTTTAAAGTCATTTACGGCGTGGAGGCATATCTGGTCGATGATTTAAAGGGGATGGTGACGGACAGCCAGAACCAGGATCTGGATGCAGATTATGTGGTATTTGATTTGGAGACAACCGGATTTAGTCCGGAGACCAACCGCATTATAGAGATCGGGGCGGTGAAGGTGCAGAACGGAAAGATCGTGGACAAATTCTCAACGTTTGTCAATCCACAAGTGCCGATTCCGTTTCGGATTGAGCAGCTGACGTCGATCAATGATTCCATGGTGATTGATGCACCTGTCATTGCAGACATTCTTCCGGAATTTATGAAATTCTGCGAGGGATGTGTTATGGTTGCCCATAATGCCGATTTCGATATGAGTTTTATCAAGAAAAACTGCCAGAGGCTGGATATTCCATGCAAGCCGACGATTGTGGATACGGTTGCCCTGGCGCGTGTCCTGCTTCCGAATCTGAACCGTTTTAAGCTGGATACGGTTGCAAAAGCGCTGGGAGTATCCTTGGAAAATCACCATCGTGCAGTGGATGATGCCGGATGTACGGCAGAGATTTTTGTGAAGTTTATTGAGATGCTCCGGGAGCGCGGTATGTCTACCCTGGACGAAGTGAATGCAATGGGAACCTCATCGGTGCAGAATGTACAAAAGATGCCGACTTATCATGCGATCATTCTTGCCACCTGCGATCAGGGGCGGACAAACCTCTATAAGCTGATTTCGCTGGCGCATATCAAATATTATCACCGGCGTCCGAGGATTCCGAAGAGTGAATTTATCAGGTACCGGGATGGACTTCTGATCGGGTCTGCCTGTGAAGCGGGAGAGTTGTACCGGGCAATTTTAAATGGCCGTCCGGAGGAAGAAATTTCTAGACTGGTAAACTTTTATGATTATCTGGAAATCCAGCCGCTCGGAAACAATGCATTCCTTGTAAGAGATGAAGATTCTCCGGTTGCGTCCAATGACGATCTGATTGAGATCAATAAAAAGATTGTCCGGCTCGGGGAACAGTTCCATAAGCCGGTGGTGGCAACCTGTGATGTGCATTTTTTAGATCCGGAGGATGAAATTTACCGGAGAATTATCATGGCAGGGCAGGGATTTAAAGATGCGGATGAGCAGGCTCCCCTTTTTCTGCGGACGACGGAAGAGATGCTGAAAGAATTTGCCTATCTTGGAAGTGAAAAAGCAGAAGAGGTTGTTATTACAAATACAAACCGGATTGCGGATATGTGCGAAAAAATTTCTCCCGTTCGTCCGGATAAGTGTCCGCCGGTCATTGAAAATTCGGACCAGATGCTGCGTGACATCTGTTACAACAAAGCACATAAAATGTATGGAGATCCACTGCCGGAAATTGTGCAGGAACGTTTAGACCGGGAATTAAATTCCATTATCAGCAATGGGTATGCTGTGATGTATATCATTGCGCAGAAGCTGGTTTGGAAATCCAACGAAGACGGCTACCTGGTCGGATCGCGTGGATCGGTCGGAAGTTCTTTCGTTGCGACAATGTCCGGTATTACGGAGGTTAACCCGCTGCATGCGCATTATCTGTGCAAACATTGCCAGTACAGCGATTTTGATTCGGATCTGGTAAAATCTTTTTCCGGCCGAAGCGGATGTGATATGCCGGATAAGCTCTGTCCGCGCTGCGGAAAACCGCTTTCCAAAGAAGGGTTTGATATTCCGTTTGAGACGTTCCTGGGATTTAAGGGAAATAAAGAGCCGGATATCGACTTGAACTTTTCCGGAGAGTACCAGAGTAAGGCACATAAATACACCGAAGTTATCTTCGGGGAGGGACAGACCTTTAAGGCAGGAACGATCGGTACGCTGGCAGATAAGACGGCATTCGGTTATGTCAAAAATTATTATGAAGAGCGCGGTGTACATAAGAGAAACTGTGAAATTGACCGGATTGTACTTGGATGTGTCGGCGTGCGCCGTACTACAGGACAGCATCCGGGTGGTATCGTTGTTCTTCCGATGGGGGAACAGATTTATACATTTACCCCGGTTCAGCATCCGGCAAATGATATGACGGTCGATATTACGACCACACATTTTGATTATCACTCGATTGACCATAATCTTTTAAAACTTGACATTCTCGGGCACGATGATCCTACCATGATCCGTATGCTGCAGGATCTGACGGGCGTAGATCCGACGCAGATTCCATTGGATGATAAGGCTGTCATGTCGCTGTTTCAGGATACTTCCGCACTTGGCATCACGCCGGACGATCTGGTGAACTGCCAGCTGGGAGCATTGGGTATCCCGGAGTTTGGTACAGACTTTGCCATGGGCATGTTAATAGACACACAGCCAAAAGAATTTTCGGATCTGGTGCGTATTGCAGGGCTGTCCCATGGTACGGATGTATGGCTTGGCAATGCACAGACACTGATTCAGGAAAAGAAGGCAACGATTTCTACCGCCATCTGTACAAGGGATGATATCATGATCTATCTGATCAGTATGGGACTGGATTCCGAGGAATCGTTTAAGATTATGGAGAATGTCCGGAAGGGAATTGTGGCAAAAGGAAAATGTGACAAATGGCCGGAATGGAAGCAGGATATGATCGATCACAATGTACCGGACTGGTATATCTGGTCCTGTGAGAAGATTAAGTACATGTTCCCGAAAGCCCATGCAGCCGCGTATGTTATGATGGCATGGCGCATTGCCTACTGTAAAGTGTTTTATCCGCTGGCTTACTATGCAGCATATTTTTCTATCCGTGCGACCGCTTTCAGTTATGAGCTGATGTGTCAGGGAAAAGAAAAACTGGAAGGATATATGCATGAGTACGAAAAGCGCAAGGACGAGCTCTCCAAAAAAGAGCAGGATACCTACAAAGATATGCGTCTGGTACAGGAAATGTATGCCAGAGGATTTGAATTTCTTCCGCTGGATATCTATAAGTCAGAACCGCATCATTTTCAGATTGTGGATGGAAAACTGCTGCCGGCGCTCAATACAATTGACGGACTTGGCGATAATGCGGCAGTTGCGATTGCAGAAGCGGCAAAAGACGGAATTTTTCTTTCCAAGGATGATTTTAGGGAACGGACAAAAGTATCAAAGACAACAATAGAACTGATGAGTGATCTGGGATTGTTTGGCGATATGCCGGAATCCAATCAGCTTTCCCTGTTTGATTTTGGCGCGTAATGTTATGGAAGTTTTGAAAAACAAAAGAGGAGGAACCGCATGTTTGGGTTCCTCCTCTTTTACAGTCTTATAAATTTATTTTTTGATAACGCCGGGATGGAAAGCGGTGAGTGTTCCCGGATGATCGGTCGGTGTACAGAACATTTCTTTTGTCTTAAAATCGGTAAAATAGATGTAACTGGAAGTGACGTTGATATTGGAGTAATTGCCCTGTGCCAGTTCCTGATATCCACTGCCGTCATTTTTGATCATACAAAGAGCCGGATTGTCTTCGGAATAGCGCTGATAAAAAATACTGCTTCCGTATACATTGTAGAGATCCAGACTGTCCTTGGTAAGTGTAACCGGATGACCGGATTTCATATTGGTATGTACCAGGGCGTTGTTCTGATCCACATCCATATAATAGACATTGTCATCACTGGTTACAATCGGTTTGAAAGAATTACATTCATAGACTTTGCTTAAACTGTCACTGGCGGTATCCAGCTGATAGATGGCACCGTCACTTTCGGTTCCGCTGGTATAAATATACTGACCCAGCGTGCTGCATGTAAAAATGTAAGGCGAATATACTTTTTTGCGTCCTTCGCCATCGATTCCGATCTTGTAAAGCGTTGTAGCATCCTTGTCATCATAGTGCAGATAATAAATGTAGTTTCCGACAAGCGAGGCATACAGGCAGGGATCTTTGTCTAAAATTTTAGTGTTTTCTCCATTCTGGTCAATTCTGCACAGACTGTTTCTTGCGTAGGAGAAGAAATCAAATCCGGTTCCATTATTTTCATTATTGCGTACATAGTATACATAATGGTCATCGGCGTTGATATACATGACACGGTCATAACTGAGTTTTTTCAGATGATTGCCGTTTGTATCCATGGAATACAGCCGGTAATCGTCATCCGGATTGGCAAAATAAACGGTTCCGTTTTTCTCACAAAACAAGCCGGCATTGTAAAGGTTTCCGGCAGTATTTCCGTTGACATAGCTTGTGTTGTATTTGATCTTACTTTTCTGATGGCTGTAAAAGCCCAGTCCTGCAAATACTACGACCAGAACAGCAATTATAATTATGGGCAAACGTTTTTTCATAATATCGAGTCCTCCTTGGTAAGTTGTATCTTGCCTTTTATACCTTTGTGTTATAAAATTTTATCATAAATCATGAAGGAGCGCTATATGAAAGATTTACTAGATATCCGAAAAGATATTGATAAAATTGACGAACAGATCGTAAAACTCTATGAGGAACGGATGAAACTGACCTCGGATGTGGCTGAATACAAAATAAATACCGGGAAGCAGATTTTTGACAAGGAGAGAGAGGAATCCAAGCTGGCAACGCTGCAGAAAAAAGCGGAAAGTGATTTTACCAGACACGGAATCCGTGAACTTTTTGAGCAGATCATGGCGATGAGCCGTAAGAAACAGTATAAACTGCTGACGGAGCATGGAATTATGCCTCCGCAGGAGTTTGAGCCGATTCACACGCTGGATTATTCCAATGCAAGGATTGTTTTTCAGGGACTCGAAGGTGCCTACAGCCAGCTTGCCATGGAACAGTTTTTTGGAGAAAACTGCAATAATTTCCATGTGGAGAGCTGGAAAGATGCCATGGAGGCCATTAAGAACGGGGAAGCGGATTATGCGGTACTCCCGATCGAGAATTCTTCGGCAGGAATTGTCTCGGAAAATTATGATCTTCTGGTGGAATATGATAATTATATTGTCGGGGAGCAGATCATCCGTATTGATCATGCACTTTTAGGACTGGAAGATGCGGATGAGAGAGATATCCGTACCGTGTATTCGCACAAACAGTCACTGATGCAGTGCAGTGAATTTCTGGACAGTCATGCGGACTGGGAAAAATTCAGTGTCAGCAATAATGCCGTTGCAGCCAAGAAGGTCAAAGAGGATGGGGAGATTTCCCAGGCGGCGATTGCCAGTGCAAAAAATGCCCAGATTTATGGGTTGAAAGTATTACGCAATTCCATTCAGAATAATAAAAATAATTCGACCCGGTTTATTGTTGTGACAGGGAAAAAAGTATATACCGATCAGGCAGACCGGATCAGCATCTGTTTTGAGATCAATCACGAAAGCGGTGCTTTATATCATGCACTGTCGCATTTTATTTATAATGGACTGAATATGACAAATATCCAGTCACGTCCGTTACAGAATAAAAACTGGGAATATCGTTTCTTTGTTGATTTTGAGGGAAGATTTGAGGATCATGCAGTGCAGAATGCGCTGCGCGGACTTCGGGACGAAACAATTGCATTCCGGATTCTTGGTACGTATTAGTCAGAATTGGTGAAAGAAGGTGGGCGTATGGCAATTCACACATTTGCGGCAATTTATATTGGCACATACGATGTGAGCCTGAAGGTATTTGAGTTTACAAACAGAAAAAAGTTTCATGAGGTGGATCACATCCGGTCCCGGCAGGAACTGGGGAAAGGTGCTTACGGCACCGGGACAATCGGATATGAGCAGGTGGAAGAACTCTGTGAAACACTGGCACAGTTTAAAGAGATCATGGAAAGCTACAAGGTAGACAGTTATGAAGTCTGTGCAGCCGCCGCACTCCGGGATACCACAAATGAGATATTTGTCCTTGACCAGATTTATCTTAGAACCGGATTCCGGGTAAAGGTGTTAAGCAACTCGGAACACCGTTTTATCAGTTATAAAGCGGTGGCTGGCAGTCCGGTGTTTGAGGAGATGATAAAGACGAGTGCAGCAGTCGTGGATGTCGGCGGGGCGAGTGTGCAGATCACATTATTCCGTGACGGGAAAATGATCACGACACAACACATGGAAACAGGCATTATGCGCCTGCGGAATCTGCTTGGAGACCGCGGATACTCCCTGAAAATGTATGAAAACCAGATTGAGGAATATGTCAATAAAAAACTCGAGGGATTCCGTGCCATGTATATGAATGCCCCGGTCGATTATCTGATCCTGATCAGTGACTATGCCGGCGGTTTGGTGAAAAAGATTGAGGAAAAAGGCGGAAAAAGCCGTCAGGTAAAGCTGGATAAATTCTCTAAATTTATCGATAAACTGCTCAAAAAAACGCTGGAGGAGATCACAGCGGAATTAAATCTTTCAGATGAGAGGGAACCGCTGATCATTCCGGCACTTGTGCTGTATAAGATGATGGCACAGAATGTGAATCCAAAAGAGGTATGGGTGCCGGGAGCAAACATTCAGGATGGTATGGCATTTGATTATGCACAGCACAATAAACTGCTGGCATCGACACATGATTTTGATGCGGATGTCATTTCGGCGGCCACATTTTTATCGGAGCATTACCACAGTTTTTCTCCACACATTCAGACACTTTCCAAGCTATCCATTAAGATTTTTGATGCGATGAAACAGGAACACGGACTTGGAAAGCGGGCGCGTCTGCTGCTTCAGGTGGCTACAATCCTGCATGACTGTGGAAAGTATGTCAGCTTTGCGGAAGCGTCGGAGAGTACGTATCATATTATCATGTCCTCAGAGATTATCGGTCTGACCCATCAGGAGCGCGAGATTGTTGCACAGATCGTGCGCTACAATACTCTTCCGCTGGATCCGTATGAGGAAGTCGCTGATGTATTGAGCCAGGAAGAGTATCTTTGTGTGGCAAAACTTTCGGCAATTCTTCGTGTGGCAAATGCGCTGGATCAGAGTCATAAACAGAAGTTTAAAAATATCCGGATCGCGGTAAGGGAGAGAAAACTCGTGATTACGGTCGAGGCATTTGAGGATATTGCGCTGGAACAGGCATTGTTTGACGCAAAGACCTCTTATTTTGAAAATGTATACAGCATGAAACCTGTTTTAAAAGAGAAGCGTATTTATAACTATTAGATCGGAGGGCTTTTATGGACACAAAAATAGATTTTAAAGATCCGGCATATTATGAAAACCGTGAGCTCAGCTGGATTAAGTTTGACCAGCGTGTATTAAGTGAAGCAAGAGATAAATCCATTCCGCTTTTGGAGCGGTTGAAATTTGTCAGTATTACTTCTTCCAATCTGGATGAATTTTTTATGGTAAGGGTGGCATCCTTAAAGGATATGGTACACGCAAAATATAAAAAGCGTGATATCGCCGGAATGACCGCCACGGAGCAGCTTTCCGCCATCAATAAACAGGCGCGGGAACTGGTCAATATCCAGTACAGTACTTTCAGCCGTTCCCTGATGCCGCTTCTGCGTAAAGAAGGAATTTATCTTCTGGATGCACATGAGGATCTGAACGAGGAACAGGCGCGTTTTGTGGATCGCTATTTTATGGAAAATGTATATCCGGTACTCACCCCGATGGCAGTGGATGCGTCGCGTCCGTTTCCGCTGATTCGCAATAAGACACTGAATATTGCAGCACTTCTGACCGGAAAGAAAACGGAGGATGAGACTGTGTTTGCGACCGTGCAGGTGCCAAGTGTTCTGCCGCGTCTGGTACAGATTCCAAGCGAAGGGGAAACGAAGTCTTTCATTCTGCTTGAGCAGATTATAGAACGCAACATAGGCATACTGTTTTCCAATTACAAGGTATTGTGTGCGTATCCGTACCGGATCATGCGAAACGCAGATCTGACGATTGATGAGGATGAGGCATCGGATTTGCTGAAAGAGATTGAGAACAAATTAAAGATGCGTCAGTGGGGAGAAGTTATCCGTCTGGAAATTGAAGAGAAGGTAGATAAAAAGCTTCTGAAATTTTTAAAGACGGAGCTGAAAGTGTCGGATGAGGATATTTTTCAGATTGCAGGTCCGATCGATCTGACTTTTCTGATGAAAATGTATGGCATCGACGGGTACGATCATCTCCGCTATAAACCGTATACGCCGCAGCAGGTGCCGGAAATTACACCGGGAAGTGACATTTTTGCCGCAATCCGCAAAGGGGATATTTTTCTGCATCATCCATACGAAACCTTTGATCCGGTTGTGGATTTCATCCGGCAGGCATCCAAAGATCCGGATGTCCTGGCGATTAAACAGACACTGTATCGTGTCAGCGGAAATTCCCCGATTATCAGCAGTCTGGCACAGGCAGCGGAAAACGGCAAGCAGGTGTCGGTTCTGGTTGAGCTGAAAGCCCGTTTTGATGAGGAGCACAACATTGTCTGGGCGAAAAAACTGGAACAGGCAGGCTGTCATGTGATCTATGGTCTCGTTGGCCTTAAAACACACAGCAAGATCGCACTGGTGGTCCGCCGGGAGGAGGACGGAATCCGCCGCTATGTTCATCTGGGAACCGGAAATTATAACGATTCGACGGCAAAGTTATATACGGACTGCGGAATCTTTACCTGCAAAGAGTCGATCGGGGAGGATGCCACAGCGGTGTTTAATATGTTATCCGGATATTCCGAGCCGCTGGCATGGAATGAGCTGGTGCTGGCACCATACTGGCTGAGGGATAAGTTTTTGCGGCTGATTGGTAGGGAAACAAAAAACGCGCAGCAGGGAAGGGAAGCCCGTATCGTGGCAAAAATGAATTCCCTCTGTGATCCGGGCATTATTGCGGCACTGTATGAGGCATCTGCAAGCGGTGTAAAGATTGATCTGATCGTGCGCGGAATCTGCTGTCTGCGCGTCGGAATTCCAGAAGTGAGTGAGAATATTTCCGTGCGTTCCATTGTGGGAAATTTTCTGGAGCACAGCCGTATTTTCTATTTTTATAATGACGGCAATCCGGAAGTATTTATGGGAAGTGCGGACTGGATGCCGCGAAATCTTGACCGGCGTGTAGAGATTGTTTTCCCGGTGATTGAGGAGGAACTCAAAGAAAAAGCACTGCATATTCTACATGTGGAATTGGAAGATAATGTGAAAGCGCGTGTGATGCAGCCGGATGGTACGTATGAAAAACTTGACAAGCGGGGCAAGGTTCTGATAAACTCGCAGGAGCAGTTTTGTGCGGAGGCAAAAGCAGCAGTGCCGGATCAGAATCCGGGAAATAACCAGCGGCTGTTTATTCCGGCAGAACCGGCGGAATAAATTTACAGAAAACAGTTGACAATACCGTAATCAGGTGGTATAGTCAAATGGTTGTTAAGAAACAAGTAGAGTATCCACTCTCACCTAAGCGCAATCGGGCGACTTAGTGTTCATACTTTTAGCATGTTATATGAATGTTAGATGTAATAGTGGATAGTCTGCCTATCCACTATTTTTTATTGGAGGTACAAAACCATTAGCGAATTAATGATTAACGAACAGATCAGAGACAGAGAGGTTCGTCTGATCGGACCGGATGGCGAGCAGATTGGTGTTGTCTCATCCAGAGAGGCACAGAAAATTGCAGATGAAGCCGGTCTTGACCTTGTCAAGATTGCTCCGAATGCAAAGCCGCCTGTATGCAAGGTAATTGATTACGGTAAGTATCGTTATGATCTTGCACGTAAGGAAAAGGATGCAAAGAAGAAGCAGAAGACAGTGGAATTAAAAGAAATCCGCCTGTCACCAAACATTGACACCAATGATTTGAACACCAAGATGAACGCTGCAAAGAAGTTCCTCGCAAAAGGCAATAAAGTCAAGATCACACTTCGTTTCCGTGGTCGCGAGATGGCACATATGAACAGCAGTAAGCACATCTTAGATGATCTTGCTGAGCAGCTTTCCGATATCGCAGTAGTGGAAAAAGCACCGAAGATCGAGGGAAGAAGCATCGGTATGGTGTTGGCAGAGAAGAGATAACATTTATTAAGGAGGAATACACAATGCCAAAAATTAAGACAAACAGAGCAGCAGCAAAGCGTTTCAAAGCAACCGGAACCGGAAAGTTAAAGAGAAACAAGGCTTACAGAAGACATATCTTAACAAAGAAAACAACAAAGAATAAGAGAAATCTCAGAAAAGCAGCAATGATGGATCAGACAAACATCAAGAACATGAAGAAGATTTTACCATACATCTAAGATTTGTTAAGGAGGATATAGGAAATGGCAAGAGTTAAAGGCGGATTAGGCGCTAAGAAAAGACATAACAGAACTTTAAAGTTAGCAAAGGGATACAGAGGAGCTCGTTCCAAGCAGTATCGTGTAGCTAAGCAGTCCGTAATGAGAGCCTTAACAAGTTCTTATTCTGGACGTAAAGAGAGAAAGAGACAGTTCCGTCAGTTATGGATTGCTCGTATCAACGCGGCAGCTCGTATGAACGGACTTTCTTACAGCCAGTTCATGCACGGATTAAAAGTAGCAGGAGCTGATTTAAACCGTAAGGTATTAGCTGACATGGCTGTTACAGATGCAGCAGGTTTTGCAAAGCTTGCAGAAGTTGCAAAGAAAGCATTAGCTTAGTCATCGGAAAAATGTTGGGTAGAAAACTCCGGACAAGTTGTTTGTCCGGAGTTTTTTGAAAAATATACGGGGAAAGGTATTGGAAACAATGGAAAAAAGAGAACAGCTCGGAAGCAGACTTGGGTTTATTATGCTCTCGGCAGGATGTGCAATCGGATGCGGAAATGTATGGAAGTTTCCCTGGATGTGCGGACAAAACGGCGGTGGCAGTTTCATGCTTGTCTATGTGATCTGTCTGCTCATTTTAGGGCTTCCGGCAATGGTGATGGAACTTTCCGTAGGACGTGCGGCACAGACAAGTCCCTTGTATATGTATGAGAAACTTTCCGGAAAACGCAAATGGAAAATTCCGGGGATTGTGTGTCTGATTGGAAATATTGCACTGATCGCGTTTTATTCCGTTGTTGCAGGCTGGATTATTTATTATTTTGTGAAGTTTCTTACCGGTCAGAATGCGGATTTGGGATTTGAAAAAATGATCACAACACCATCCGTAAATGTTGGTTACCTGTTGATCACGGTTGTGATTACATTTGTGATTTTGAGTTTCCGGCTGCAGGGAGGCCTTGAACGCATTACCAAATATATGATGTCGGCGCTTCTGGTGCTGATGCTGGTGTTGGCGATCCACAGTTTTACGCTTTCCGGCGCAAAGGATGGGCTGGCTTTTTATCTGATTCCGGACCTTTCCAAAATATCAGGTACAATGATTGTAAAAGCAATGAATCAGGCGTTTTTCACGTTGTCGGTCGGTATGGGTGGCATGGCGATCTTTGGAAGCTACATCGGGAAAGAGCGTTCCCTTTTGGGAGAATCCGTAAATATCATTGTTTTAGATACGTTTGTAGCAGTTGTTGCAGGCATGATTATGTTTCCTGCCTGCGATACCTATAATCTTGAAGTGACTGCGGGACCAAGCCTTTTGTTTGATACGATGGCGAGTGTGTTTAACCATATGCAGGGCGGACGCTGGTGGGGTGCGCTGTTTTTCCTGTTCATGGTGTTTGCTGCCATGTCAACGGTATTTGGAGTATGTGAGAATCTGCTTGCCATGATCCGGGAACTGACGGGCTGGTCACGTCCGGTGGGATGTATTGCCTGCGGGATTGGGACGTTTCTTGTGGCATTGACAACGGCGCTGGGGTACAGTCTGATTCGTTTTCAGCCGTTTGCAAAAGGCACGGCATGGCTGGATTTGTGGGATTTTATTGTGTCTAACAATGCGATGCCGCTCGGCTCACTGATACTGGCGCTGTTTTGCTGTACACGCCGGGGATGGGGGTGGAACAATTTCCTGCAGGAGGCCAATGCGGGAAAAGGCTTAAAAATCAAGGCATGGATGAAACCGCTGTTCTGTTATTTTGTGCCTGTAGGGATTTTATTTATTTATATTTATGGAATGTTCACGTTTCCGTGGCATTAGAAGAAAAGAGGGGCAAAAATTATTCTGTCCCTCTTATTTTTATGCGATAAGCTTTGGGAGAGGCCCCTTTTTTCTTATGAAAGGTTTTTGAAAAATACAGCCCATTATCAAATCCGACGGAATTTGCAATGGCGGTGATCGAAAGATTTGAGTGTTCCAACAGATAGCATGCCTGTTTCATGCGAAAATCCGTGAGGTATTCTTTTGGGGACTGCTGCAGCACCAGTTCAAAGGAACGGAACAGATGGCTGCGGCTTAAACCGACGTAGGCGGCAATATCTTCCACTGTGATCGGGTAGGAGTAATTGGCGCTGATATATTCGATACTTTTCTGGACGTAGGTTGCGGCTGTCAGCTGCGTTTCTTTTTGGGTGGAAGATTTTAGAAAGAGCGCCAGCGTGGTATAGAGCCGGCCGGTCATTTCAACGGCATGTTCAAATCCGTTTCCTCTGGCATCATAGATATGCAGAAGCTGACGTTTGACTTCTTCGCCGTTGGGAACTGCATGAATACATGGATGTTTGCGGGAAAAATCGGTTGCCTGCAGAATTGTGGCAGCGTCACTTCCGGTAAATCCGACCCATGCATATTCCCATGGCGTTTTTGCATCGGCACGGTAGATGATCTCCGTATTCGGATACACAAGAAAGGCATCTTCGGCAGAAAGAAAATGGGTTTCGTTGTTGACTTCGTATGTGCCTTTTCCCGAGATCACATAGTGAATCAGGTAGTGGTCACGGATTCCGGGACCCCACTGATAACCGGCATCGCATAGTTGGTATCCGACATTATAGACAGACAGGGAAACAAGTTCTTTTGCAGTTGCTTTGTAGGAATTTTTATATTGATCATTCATTGGAAATGCTCCTTACACGATTCTAGTATTTAGTTTATACGTTTTTTTATGCACATGCAACATTTTTACATGTTTTTTCTACATTTGGTTCTGTACATTAAGAGCCGGGAGCGATAGAATAGGGGTATCAGAAGAAAACAAAAGCACAGAAAGGGAGAGTGGAATTATGGCAATTTTAGTTACTGGTGGAGCAGGCTATATCGGAAGTCATACCTGTGTGGAACTGCAGAATGCGGGATATGATGTCGTTGTTCTGGATAATCTGTCAAACGCTTCAGAAAAGTCACTGGATCGTGTGGAGGCACTGACCGGAAAGAAAGTTACATTTTATAAAGGAGATATCCTTGATCGTGACATTTTAAATAAAATTTTTGCAGAGCAGAAGATTGAAAGCTGTATTCATTTCGCTGGACTTAAAGCAGTCGGAGAGTCTGTAGCAAAGCCTTGGGAATATTATAATAACAATATTGCGGGCACGTTGACATTGGTTGACGTGATGCGTCAGAACGGATGCAAGAACATCATTTTTTCTTCATCTGCAACCGTATACGGCGATCCGGCAGAAATTCCGATTACCGAGAACTGCCCGAAGGGACAGTGTACCAATCCATATGGCTGGACAAAGTCCATGCTGGAACAGATTTTATCTGATATTTACAAAGCAGACAATGAGTGGAATGTGATTCTGCTTCGTTACTTTAATCCAATCGGGGCGCATCCAAGCGGAACGATGGGAGAGAATCCAAACGGTATTCCAAACAACCTGATGCCTTATATTACACAGGTTGCAGTTGGCAAGTTAAAAGAACTCGGCGTGTTTGGAAACGATTACGATACTCCGGACGGAACCGGTGTGCGGGATTACATCCATGTGGTTGATCTGGCAAATGGACATGTAAAGGCATTGAAAAAGATCGAGGAGAATGCCGGACTTTGCATTTACAACCTTGGAACGGGGCATGGCTACAGCGTGCTCGATATTGTTAAGAATTTTGAAGAAGCAAATGACATCAAGATCCCGTATGTGATCAAAGATCGTCGTCCTGGTGATATTGCTACCTGTTACTGTGATCCAAGCAAGGCAGAGCGTGAGCTTGGCTGGAAGGCAAAGTACGGAATCAAAGAAATGTGTGCAGATTCCTGGAGATGGCAGTCCAATAACCCGAATGGTTATGATGAATAATAAATAATACAAAGTATAAACAGCCCCCAGACATGGAAAAAAGTACATGTCTGGGGGCTGTTATTTTAAATTCTGTAATTGTTCAGTACCGTTCACAGTTAGTAGCCTGCCGAATAGTTATTAAATTTCGATGTTAAGTTCTTTCATTAGTTCTTCCTGAGAGATAAATTCATGGCAGTCGGGATTATGTTCTATTTCTTTTAGCATTGCTAAATCAGTTTCATCAGGTTCTGTATCTTCAATGTTTGCGAATAAATCAGGAGCTGTAAAGTGATTTTGAATAATGCGCCAGAAAATATCGGCGTCTTTATCGCTCATAATAGATACAGCACCTATAATACGTTCCTTTGTTGCAGTCATAAAATCACACTCCTTTATAAATCTGTCCACGATTGCCAATCATTCTAATAAAAATAATATTGTCAATTTTCCGGGCTTAACCAGACAAAAAAATACAAAAAAGACGGTACTATCAATTTTTCAAATCTCAGGCGATTCAGTACAAAACCGTGTATTTTTCACATCATTGACATTTTGTGTAGAATGT